>ERZ857955.226-NODE-226-length-75944-cov-3.958690_pt1 | contig 75944 bp, 67 predicted proteins | sample MGYA00519956_ERZ857955 | MGnify/ENA primary metagenome ERZ857955 (study PRJEB31778, sample SAMEA3449378) | human gut metagenome | biome: human gut; feature: human-associated habitat; material: faeces | place: United Kingdom | collected 2010/2012 ...
GTATTTCATTAAAATACCCCCAATACTGGGTGTCCAGTATTGGGGGTACATATCATAGCGGTAAGACGGTTTCTTTCTAACTTCTAAACAATGAGGAGAACCGGCTTTCCACAACCAGTTGTCTCTTTATGTTTATTATACGTTTTATCTTGTTTTTTGTCAAACCTGAATGGTTTGCAGGGGGGATTTTGGGAGGGTTGTGAGGTAGTTGTAGCTATTAAATTTTCCAGGAGTGAATAATTTTAAGGTGTTCAACTTCTTTGTAGATGGCTGGATTAATAAGCTTAATCAAAGTACCCTTTGCACCCTTGGATTTGGTTTCGAAAACTTTGCCACTCTGAAGTTTTTTGAGGGCATTGACTGCGACGCTTCGGGTGATGCCAATCTTGTCCGCCATTTGTGATGCTACGATGATTGTCTCGTTCTGGTTGTTGAGTTCATCTAGAATGTGCAGGATGATGCGGTATTCAGAGTAGGAGAGCGTTACCAAAGCGTTCCTGGCAGATATTTTCTGGTGAATCTTGTTTTCTGCTTGGATTGTACGTCTAAATTGTTGCTGTAGCTCTATGAGAGCTGTCATGCATTCATTCATTACAAGCTTTTCTTCTCTTAATGTGGTTTCCCTTTCGAGCTGTATTAAGGTAGCTTTTGTGTTATGAAAGTTTTCGTCATGCTCGTTGGCAAAAGTTTTAAATAACTGATTCATGTTGTCTCTGAGGTTCATCGGTTGTTTTTACTCCTTTATTTTTATTTCTCTTTGCAAATTATTAAGGTTCCAATATGGTTTCGAAATGGATACTGTTAGTATAACATAACGCAAGCAGAATTGCTAGTATTATCTGAAAATTTAATATACTTCTAGGAGGAACTTTTCGGAGCTTTAAGATTTGCCCTGCGTAGAATTATTATGGTCCCTTTATTTTTCGAGAAATATAAATTTAAAGATAGCATATCATCGTTTTAATTTACTTTTATATACATCACTGTTATAATCTTCTTAAGAAAGGCACCCAATCAAAGCCTTGCCTAAAGAAAAAAGGGGAAAGTCATGAAGTTTTTTCTAATACTTGTCATTGTTGTTTATATTCTAGCTGTTTTAAGCCATACTAAATCTCCGTTTGCTGATATAGCATATGTCATAACATTTTATGCGATCATGCGTTATATAGGAAAAATCTGTAAGCTGATTTTTTTTTGATGAGAAAATACAGTGGCCGGATGCGTTGAGTAATATAAAAAAGCTTTATTTTGGTTTAGCCAAAGCCATTGCTATACTTCTTAATGGTGGCACAGCCTATCTGTTATTGCTTTTAATTTATAAGCTGTTTTCGGGTATTAAATATGATATTTTGGACTTTTGGTGCTCGGTATTACTTTTAGCAGCATATCTTTTGTTTGCATGCTGTTCTACATTTTTTGAATGCTGGTGTTTGCATGATAGATGGGCAGAGCAAAATGATTCTCTGCGTATTACGACATTAATGGATGAAAGAATTAAGGGGAGCAGGAAACCATCTAGTTATGATTGGCTGTTTTTTGATGTAGTTTTAGTATCTGTTCTTTTTGCTTTCATTAATAAGTCATCTAACATTCGTTCATTAGAAGAATGGCTCTTATGTGCTGGAATATGGTTAATCATGTTATCTGAAATCATTTTTCATCTATGGTTGTGGTGCAAGTATAAGGATGTATAGGGAATAATAAAACTCCTGTCATAGGCTGGCGTTGGCCAACTTGTGACAGGAGTTTGTGTTTGTTGGATTCTTAAAATAAACTTACTTCTCTTCTTCCTCAAACTGAAAAACATATTCCACCGGCTTGCCAAAAACCTTGGCGATATCCATTGCCAGCTTGAGCGAGGGATTGTATTTTCCGTTTTCCAGGTTGCCAATTGTTTCTCTTCTGACACCGACAAGCTCTGCAAGGTCGCTTTGCTGCATTTTTCTTTCCTTACGCAGTTCGTGGATTCTAGTTTTTAATACAGGCATTTTGCACCATCCTCATTATTCACGTTCAAAGTACAGGAAATAATACCCAAAAGATGAAAAGCTGATACCTAGTATAAGCTTTAACATGTTGTCGGCCTCAAGGGGAATACGGCAGAAAACCAAGATACATTGCAAGATGCTGGTTAAAAGAATTATTGTAAATAAAGCACGGAAACCAGCCCGATGAAGGTTATCAAGAGCACGTTCATCATCAATGTCAGATTTAAGAAAAAAAGTAAGTAAAAATCCGACAGCGGCTATTAAACTTAATAACGAGCTGCTAATACTTAAAAGTGTGTTGCTGGATTTGCCAAATATTGCCAAAAGAATAATGCTGACTCCATAAAAAATGCTGGCATAGCCATATTTCTGATTGAGTGTTAATCTGAAATTCTTCATTTTCAATGCCTCCAATGTGATATATTTCTAACTTATGCTGAAATAATATCACATAATTTGCTCGTAGTCAAGAAAAATATGAGAAATATATCACTTGGTGATGCTCACCGGATTTACATGAGTAAAGACAGTGAAGAATATTAACATAGTTTTTGAAGATATGCAAAATATGCTTTTGGATTTTACCATCTTAACCACTGCAAAAACTTTTCAAAATAAAAAGCTTTTGCACTTCAAAGCATGAAGTGCATCATAAGGCATAAAGAAAACCCCTCTGTAGGCAAAGCCTTCGGAGGGGGAGAATACTACTTAAAATTTCTAATCTTATTTTTTTACTTTACCTTCGCCAAAAACACTGATCCATTGAGCAATGATACGCTCGCGATTCAGCAAAATATATTTTCTGATTTGGCGTAGCTCATTATCCGGAATTTTTCCGTTATTATTGGCTAATTCTGCTCCGTCACTGGTAATCCAAAACTTGGTAGCATTGAGGGTTTGCGTACCTTTAGCAACATGAACATGTATTGGCTCCATGTTTTCATTAGCCCAAAAATAAAACACATACCATAAGAAACCTGCTAATATTTTAGGCAATTTGCTTACTCTCCTTTGCCATTTCCCACATAAGTAAAAGATTATCCGCTGCGAAGCTCTCAATCCAATAAAGCTCGTCCTCGCTAAAGCCAAAAGACTTGATAAACTTTTTGTCAGGCATAATAATTTCAGCGAAATCAAAACCATTATTATTGTTGGGACGTTCAAATCTTACGCAAATATATTCCTTGTATTCTTCATCTATAATGTCGCTGGTAGTGACTGTAATGCCGTTGAACATGCAGTAGTAATGCTTGTTGGTACACATAGGCGCACAACTCCTTTCAATGAGCTTATTTAATTATATTATAGCGTAGCAGGGGTGAATAGTAAATAGAAGAATATTACCCCCCAACATCCCCTCCACACTTAATTCACAATAGTTTTATATTTTCTTTTAGTAACCTATGCTATAATATGCTTAGAAAGTGTAAATGAGGTGATTATCATGCGTAAAGTTACAGCCTTACTATTAGCTGCCTTAGTGCTTGTAGGCGCCAACACAGCTCTTGCTGATAAAACCATAACCTTAGACAAGGATACCAAGCTGGTGCCGCAGGGCTGGACGGTAGCCGACGATATCAAGTTCAAGAAGAATACTGTTGTAAAGCTTAACGATGACGGTCAGGTTATCGAAGGCGTGCTGGCAAGCGCCACCTATCTGCGTCCTGCCGGATGGAAGAGCCTGGCTAGCAACTATTATTATGTAGAGCGGAGTGCGCCGTTCTTCCCGCCGCGCTTCTTTTACCATCCGTACCGCCCGGGGCTAGTGATTCCTGCCGACGGTCATGTGCGCTACATGGGCAATAAGTCCGTGACCTTTGCCAAGGACGGCACTGTGCTCAGCGGTGTGATTGATAATGACGTTATCCTGCAGCTGAGCGATAACGGCTACGGCTTTGTGCGCTTTAAAAATGACAATCTGCTGACCTTTGATGCAGATGGCAGGGTTATAAGCGGTACACTGGCGGAGGCAACGAAGCTGCGTCCGCTTGGCTGGCAGCACAATCTGCAGGATGAAAGCGCCGGTTTTGTTGAATTCAAGAGCGGTACAGGCATCACTTTTGATGCTAACGGCCTTGTGACCAACGGCTCGCTGAGCAAGAAAACCCTGTGGCATAATGCTGACGGCAGCACGAAGGAGCTGGGGGCCAAGGCACCGGTTGCCTTTACTGCGGACGGAGCAGAGCAGGGTTAACAAAAATATATAATACCGTACAGGCTTCTGTGGCTATGACGCTGAGGTCTGCACGGTATTTTTTTATAGGCGAGTATGCCTAAGGATAAAATATATTTTTTGACATAAGCGTTTGTAATAGGCGCGCAGTGTAGCCGTAAAAGCAATACTGTACAATTATGGAGTAATGAGGTATACTATATGTAGTGCGAAAGCAATATTATTATGAATTGAAAAAATTTTCTTCAAGGAGGAAACAGCATGGAAGAAACAAGACCCTTTGTAAGCTGGGACTTAGTCCACGATTTTATGGTAGACGTATTTGTTAAATACGGCGTTCCCGAAGAGGATGCACGCATTTGTACAGATGTTCTGCTGGAAAGCGACAGACGCGGTATCGAGAGCCACGGCTGCAACCGCTTCAAGCCTATTTACCTGGATCGTATTAAAAACGGCACCCTGCTGCCGAAAACCGAAATTGAAATTGTCAAGGATACTCCTTGTACTGTAGTTATGGATGCTCACAACGGCATGGGCATGGTTGCTTCCCATAAGATGATGGAAATGCTGATTGAAAAGGCTTCTAAGTACGGTATGGCAGGCGGCACCATCTTTAATTCTACTCACTACGGCATTGCAGGCTACTGGACCACTATGGCTGAAAAGGCAGGCATGATCGGTATTTCCGGTACCAACGCAAGACCTTCCGTAGCTCCTACCTTCGGCGTTGAGCCGATGATGGGCACCAACCCGCTGACCTTTACTATGCCTACCGATGAGGAGTTCCCGTTCAACTTTGACTGCGCAACCAGCATCATCCAAAACGGTAAGATTGAGTTCTATGCAAGACAGGGCAAGGATACTCCGGCCGGTCTGGTAGTTGCTAAGGACGGCGGCACTATGACCGAGTCCGCTACCATCCTGAAGGAAATGCGTGCAGGCAACGTTGCTCTGCTGCCGCTGGGCGGTCTGGGCGAAGAAACCGGCGGCTACAAGGGCTACGGCTTCACTACTATCGTAGAGATTCTGTCCTCCGCACTGGCAGGCGGTCCTTTCATGAAGGCACTGTCCGGTAAGGATGAAAACGGCAGCAACGCTATGTATCATCTGGGTCACTTCTTCTTCGTTATCAATCCGGCGTTCTTCATGGGCGTTGACACCTTCAAGAAAACTGCCGGCGATATCTGCCGCGGTCTGCGCAATTCCACCAAGGCGCCCGGTCAGGAACGCATCTATACTGCCGGCGAGAAGGAATATATGGCTTGGCTGGATAGAAAAGACAAGGGTGTACCGGTTGGCGAATCCATTCAGAAGGAATTCATTCAACTCAGAGATGAGCTGGGCCTGACTCAGTACAAATTCCCGTTTGAAAAATAATAAGCTATAACAAAAGCCTGGGCGTTTGCTCAGGCTTTTTACGTTTGGGGAGATGTTGTTAAAGAGGAATAAGCATATTATTATTTTATTGACAAAGCCGTACGGCTTGATTTTTACTATTACAGTAAATTTGTAGCAATACGGCTTGTTTTTAGTCTTTATTCTTGATGAAGATGAAAATCAGTCCGCTGATACCCATCAGCAGCGGGTAGAAGCAATAGGGGATGATGGCGAAGGGGTTAAGTCCAGTGAGGCTTGCCGCAGCCAGAAGCTGTGCGCCGTATGGGATAAGTCCCTGGCCCATGGAGCTGAACATATCAAGCAGAGAAGCACTGCGGCGAGGCGTTACGCCGAACTCTTCGCTGATATCCTTGGCAATAGGGCCTGCCATAACAATCGCAACAGTGTTGTTTGCGGTGCAGATATCAACAAGCAGAGCGAGAGCAGCAATACCAAGCTCACCGCCCTTAGTGCTGCTGATGCGGCTCTTGATGAAGTTCAGTACGAAATCAATACCGCCGTATTCCTTAATCAGGGTAATGATGCAGGCCACGATGATAGAAATAACGGTGATGTCATACATAGACATAATGCCGTTGCCAACGTGGGTAAACATTTTGGTAGCAGTAAACATGCCTGTTCCGAGGCCTACCAGCATACTGAGCACAGTACCGATAATAAGAATCACGAAAACGTTGACACCGCTTACAGCACCGATTAATACGAACAGATAGGGAAGAACCTTGATCAGACTGTAGTCGAGGTTACCGTTGACCTGATATTCGTTGGTGTTGCCCAAGAAGTAGAACAAACCAAGAGTGATGATTGCTGCCGGCAGGACGATTTTAAAGTTTTCACGGAACTTGTCGCGCATATCGCAGCCCTGAGTTTTAACAGCAGCAATAGTGGTATCGGAAATAATAGAAAGGTTGTCACCGAACATTGCACCGCAGACTACGGCACCGGCACAGATAGCCATAGGGAAGCCGGTTTTGTCGCTGATGCCTGCAGCAATCGGAGCAAGTGCGGTAATAGTGCCTACGGAAGTACCCATAGAAATGGAGATAAAGCAACCGATAGCGAAAAGGCCTGCTACCGCCATGTTGCCCGGCAGAATGGAAAGGCCGAGGTTGACGGTGCTTTCTACACCGCCGGCAGCGCGTACAGCGCCGGAAAAGGCACCTGCGGCGAGGAAGATAAGGCACATGGTGAGAATGTTTTCGTCACCTACGCCGGTAGAAGCAAGGCGCAGCTTCTGTACAAAGCTTAGATTTTTGTTTTGCAGGAAGGCTATAATTAAAGCAATTAAAAAGCCTACAATCGCAGGCATGCTGTAAAAATCCCCGGTAATCAGGCCTGAGCCTATAAAGAACAGCAGAAAGACTGCGATAGGCAGCAGAGCGATGGCACGCCCCTTGGAATGGTTGTTGGTCATAAACAGAATCTCCTTTTATATAATTTTCAGCTTTTTCTATTATATCAATTAAATTTTTAGTATGCAAGGAAGATTGATGAAGGATTGCTAAAAGAATAAAAATAAAAAGCTCCGAACTCCTAAAAGTTCGAAGCTTTAACTTCTTGGCTCCCCGAGTAGGACTCGAACCTACGACGCCCTGATTAACAGTCAGGTGTTCTACCGGCTGAACTATCGGGGAATTAAGGTTGGTAAGTCAACCAACGAAGATTATTATACTCGCATGGCAATTATTTGTCAACAGTTTTTTGAGAAAAATTTATAAGTATTTTGGAAAGGCGATAAATGCACGGGATTTAGGAGATGAAATGGCTATATAGAATTAAGGCAAGTGATATGAAAGGCGAGGGAAAGATGGTCTTGATGTGTTGCCTTAAAGACACCACCCTTCACCTTTACTTAATGCAGAAAGTGAAGAAAGCAGGAAGAGCTAAAATTTTTAGACAAATAGTAGGCGCTTTTAAGGTTTTATGCTATAATATCCTTAATGATATAAACTACATGTGTAAAGGAGTGTTCCCCATGGAAGAAGCTGTATTATACGCTGTGGAAAACAATATTGCGACGATTACTATGAACCGTCCGAAGAGCCTGAATTCAATGAATGACGCGCTGATTGACGGTTTGCATGCTGCCATTACCAAGGCTGCTGCTGACGCTGAGGTGCGTGCTATCGTACTTACCGGCAACGGCAAAGCATTTTGTGCCGGAGGCGACCTGAGCTATCTGAACGGCTTGGAGGACGTTGCTGCCAAGAAGGACTTTATCGCTAAGGTGGGCGACGTTGCCAAACGCCTGACTACCATTCCTAAACCTGTTATTGCTTATATCAACGGCGTTACTGCCGGTGCAGGCGTTAACCTGATGCTGGCCTGCGACCTGGTGTATGCATCCGCCAAGGCACGCTTTGGCGAAAGCTTTGCCAAGGTTGGCCTGATTCCCGATTGCGGCGGCTTGTACTTCCTGCCGAAGGCTATTGGTGTGCTGAAGGCTAAGGAGCTGATGTTTACCGGTGACCTGATTGACGCTGCAACTGCCAAGGAGCTTGGCATGCTGAATGATGTCTATGAAGACGAAGAGTTGAAGGGCAAGGTTTATGCTATGGCTGCACGTCTGGCAGCAAGCGCTCCGCTGTCTATCAGCCTGACGAAAAAATATCTCAATGACCACGACCTGACATTGGACGAGGTGCTGGCTATTGAAGAAACTACCCAGGCACTGCTGATGGGTACCGATGACTGCAAGGAAGGCATTGCTGCCTTCTATGAAAAGCGTGCGCCGCAATTCACAGGCAAATAAGAAAATAATCAGCAGAAAAAAGTAAATGTTTACGGAACTGTCACATAATTTATACTGATGGTTCCGTTTTCTTTTTGACGTAGGAATACAAGATGTTGTATAATAAATCTATTGATAAATTTTTCTCGGAGGAAAGTATGCTCGATTTCAGTACGATGATCTATCGCATTCCTGCGCTGCTGTTTGCGATTACGATACACGAATATGCCCATGCGCAATGTGCGGACAGCATGGGTGACCCGACTGCGCGTTATATGGGACGCATGACCTTCAACCCGATGGCGCATCTGGACCCGTTGGGTGCGATTCTGCTGGTGGTAGCCGGCTTCGGTTGGGCTAAGCCAGTAGAAATTAACCCCAGCAATTTCCGCAACCGTCGCGAGGGTATTCTGAAGGTTTCCTTTGCCGGCCCAGCAGCCAATCTGTTTTTGTGCTTTCTTGCAGCATTTTTCATGACGTTTTTAAATCGCTTCGGTCTTTTGAGTGATGGCGTTTACCGCTTTTTGCTGTGGATGCAATTATATAATGTATGGTTTGCCTTCTTCAACCTGATTCCGGTTCCGCCGCTTGACGGCTCCAAGATTCTTTCGGAGCTTTTGCCGCCGTCTATGGCCTGGAAGTTTGACAATCTTGTTGGACGCTACGGCTTTTATATTCTGATTGCGTTGGTGTTCACCGGTATTACAGGTGCGATTATCAGACCGCTTGCCGCAGGCTATATGATGCTGGTAAACGGTATCTTGGGTTTAGTGTTCTAAGCCATGGCTGATTTATCGTTGAAGCTGACTGCGTTCGAAGGTCCGCTGGATTTGCTCCTGCACCTTATCGAGCGTGATAAAGTAGATATTTATGATATTCCCATCGCTGCGGTTACGGAGCAGTATATAAGCTATCTGCGCAGCATGAGTGAATTTGATATGGAGGTCGCCAGTGATTTTCTGGTGATGGCCGCAACGCTGCTGCAGATTAAATCGCGTATGCTGCTGCCCAAGCAGTCCGTTGAGGGCGAGGAGGAGGAAGCAGACCCGCGCCAGCAGCTGGTGGAGATGCTGGTGGAATACCGCCGCATTAAGCGTGCCGCCGCTGCTTTGGCGGATATGAAGCAGAGCGCTGACCTGTATTGGCAGCGTGAGCCGATGTTCGGCAACTTGGTGGAGCGCACTGTTGCTCCCTGCACGGTGCAGCAGTTATTGAAGGCTTTGGCAGGTATGACGACTGCGCCCGACGGCAAGCAGGCAGCCTTTATCGAGCCGCAGGCCTATAGCGTGCAGGATAAAATGGCAGATATTCTGCAAAAACTGCAGCGTCAGCCGCAGGGCTTTATGCTGAATGAGATTTTTACCGCAGGCAGCCCTGCCGAGAAGGTGGCCTGCTTTTTGGGTGTACTGGAGCTGCTGAAGCTGGGGTTGATTACTATCAGCCAGGCACAGCGCTTTGCGCCGATTTATATCTTCGGCAAGCAGGGACAGGAGGAAGCAAACGATGTATCTTGATAAAATGACAGGAGCACTGGAAGCGGTGCTGTTTGCTGCAGGTGAGCCTGTTTCTGTAGCGGAGCTTGCGGACCTTCTGCAGCTGGAAAAGCCGCAGGTGTGGGAGCTTGTTTCGGAACTGAAGCAATCCTGTGAGGCGGAAAGCAGGGGATTGATGCTGCGTGAAACAGCAGGCTGCTTTCAGCTGGTAACCAAGCCGGTTTACTACAGCATATTGCTGGGCTTGGGACGCAAAAAGGAAGTAAAGCTGACGAATGCGTCTTTGGAAACCTTGGCAATTGTCGCTTTTAAGCAGCCGGTAACGCGTGCCGAGATGGAAGCCATCCGCGGCGTAAAGGTTGACGGCGTACTCAATACACTGCTGGACCTTGGCCTGGTGGTGGAGGCAGGACGTAAGAAGGCCTTGGGCAATCCCATTTTATATGCTACGACAGAAAAATTTCTGATGGTGTTCGGCCTGAACTCATTGGAGGAGCTGCCGCCGCTGGAAACGAAGCCTGAGGATGAGGCAGAGGCTGCGCAGCAGGTGCTGCAGCTTGATAATACATTAGAAGCAAAGGAAAACTGAGATAGATGGAAGAACGTTTACAAAAAATCCTGGCGGCAGCAGGCGTTGCCTCCCGCCGCGAAGCAGAAGAAATTATTACGGCAGGTCGCGTCCGCGTGAACGGTAAGGTTGTTACCGAGTTGGGCTGCAAGTTTGATGCATCAAAGGTACGCATCAGCGTTGACGGCAAGCCGATCGCCCAAGAGGCCAAGGCATATTACATGTTCTATAAGCCGAGGGGAGTAGTCACCACGATGTCCGACCCGCAAAACCGCCGCAGCATTGCCGATTTCGTGCAGAACCTGCCGGAGCGAGTTTTCCCGGTAGGCCGCCTGGACTTCAATACCGAAGGACTGCTGCTGCTGACGAATGACGGTGCGCTGGCACAGGCGCTGATGCATCCGAGCCATGAGGTTAACAAAACCTACCTCGTTAAGGTTCCGGGCATTGTGCCGCAGGAAAAACTGGACCAGCTGCGTTTGGGCGTAAAGCTGGAGGACGGCCCGACTGCTCCGGCGGTTGTTAACCTGCGTGATTATGATCATGAGCGTGGCTTTACGCTTTTCGATATCACAATCCATGAGGGACGTAACCGCCAGATTCGCCGCATGTGCGACGCAATCGGCTTCCCGGTGCGCGACCTGAAGCGCATCAAGCTGGGACCGCTGCAGCTGAGCAATTTGGGACGCGGCAAGTTCCGCAGCCTGAGCGAGCAGGAGTTATCTCAGCTCAGAAAGGCGGCTAAGCTATGACGCGAGTTGCGATTGTCGGCGGCGGCGCGGCAGGCCTCGTGGCAGGCATTGCGGCAGCCTGGGGCGGAGCGCAGGTAACGATTTATGAAAAAATGCGTGTGCCGGGCAAGAAAATGCTCATTACCGGCAAGGGACGCTGCAACATTACCAACGCCTGCGAAATCCCCGATTTCATAAAAAATCTGCCCGGAAACGGAAGATTTTTAAATAGTGCTTTACATAGGTTCACAAATGATGATATAGTATTGCTGTTGGAGAGTAACGGACTGCCGACGAAGGTTGAACGCGGCGGACGTATTTTTCCGGTAAGCGACAAGGCGAAGGATGTAGTTGATACGCTGGTAAGGATTTATACCGAGGCCGGCGGCAAGCTGCAGACCGACACCAAGGTTATTGATATCATGGTCAAGGACGGCCATGTGTACGGCGTGCGTACGGTCAACGGCGTGTACGAGGCAGACAGAGTTATTCTGGCTGCGGGTGGCGCCTCCTATCCGGGCACAGGCAGCGACGGCGGTGGCGCAAAGCTGGCGAAGAAGCTGGGGCACACAATCGTACCGCTGAAGCCTTCTCTGATTCCGCTGGAAAGCGATTATCCTTATGTTGATGATCTGCAGGGCTTATCTTTGCGCAACGTGCAGGCAACACTTTTTGCCAACGGCGTAAAGCTGGGCAGTGAATTCGGCGAGATGTTGTTTACGCATTTCGGCGTTTCCGGTCCCATTGTGCTTTCGCTGAGCAATCTTGCTGCAGACGCTTTGGCTGCAGGCAAGGATGTAGAGCTGGAGCTTGACCTGAAGCCTGCATTGAGCGAAGAAAAGCTTGATGCACGTATCCAACGCGATTTTATGCAGTACAGCCGCAAGCAGGTGCTCAACGGCATGAAGGATTTACTGCCGCAGCGACTGATTCCAGTTGTGCTGGATATGTCCTACGTTGATGAAAACAAATTCATCAACCAGGTTTCGCGCGAGGAGCGTCACAGACTGCTGCAGACGCTGAAGCATTTTGTGATCACCATTTCCGCAACACGTCCGATTGCCGAGGCCATTGTTACCGCAGGCGGCGTAAGCGTGAAGGAGATTGACCCCAAGACCATGGAATCCAAGCGCATCAAGGGCTTGTACTTTGCAGGCGAGGTTATGGATGTCGACGGCTATACCGGCGGCTATAATCTGCAGGCGGCGTTCAGCAGCGGCCATGCTGCTGGCGAAGCGGCGGCTGCGGAAGAATAATTCATAAATTTGACTTAAATTAGGCTATCCATATACATGTAAAACATGGTATTATATAGATAGCTAATACATTATAAAGTGTGGTTATGTAGAATGAAGAAAATTGTTGTGGCAATTGATGGTCCCGCAGGTGCAGGCAAAAGCACTATTGCGAAGCTGGCTGCCGAAAAATTAGGCTATGCCTATATTGATACCGGTGCCATGTACAGAAGCGTAGCCTGGAAGTTTTTGCAGACAGGCAAACCTTTTGACGAGGACTTTATCAGCGGCTTATCTAAGACTATGCTGATTGACTTCAAGCCGGAGGCAAAAATCAACCGTGTTTTTGTGGACGGTACCGAGGTTACCGATGCTATCCGTACTCCCGAAGTGACGGCGATTGTATCGCGTGTTGCTGCTATCGGAGCAGTGCGTGAGGCAATGGTGGACCAGCAGCGCCGTATGGGCGAGGCAGGCGGTGTCCTGATGGACGGCCGTGATATCGGTACGGTGGTATTCCCGAACGCACAGCTGAAAATTTTTCTTACTGCTTCGGTTGAGGAAAGAGCGCGCCGCCGCTATGCGGAAATGGTGGCCAAAGGTCAGCAGGTTGATCTGCAGCAGCTGCAGGCGGATATTGCCGAGCGCGACAAGCAGGACAGCGAGCGTGCTATCAGTCCGCTGCGTCAGGCAGAGGATGCCTTGCTTCTGGATACATCCGATATGGGCATCAGCGAGGTTACCGATAGAATTTTACAGCTGGTGCAGGAGCGCGCACAATGATTTATACTTTAGTGAAGAATCTCTTTAAAATTCTTTTTACCATCTTTTTGCGATTGAAGGTAGAAGGAACAGAAAATATTCCCAAGGATGGTCCGCTGGTTATAGCGAGCAACCATCTGAGTCTGCTTGATCCGCCTGTACTTGGTACGGCAGCAACCCGTAAGGTCCATTTTATGGCCAAGGAAGAGCTGTTTGTGCCGGTTCTGGGCACTATCTATAAAATTCTGGGTGCTTTCCCGGTGCGCCGTGGCGGTGCGGACCGTGCTGCAATCAAGCATGGTATTGATATCCTGGAAAGCGGTCAAGTCCTGGCGATTTTCCCTGAGGGAACACGTAGCAAGACCGGCGAGCTTGGTAAGGCTCAACCCGGAGCGCTGATGATGGCGAGCAAGGCGAAGGCAACTATCGTGCCGGCCTGCATCATCGGTACCGATTACAAGCGTCATGGCCGTATCTGGCCGAAGGTTACGGTGCGCTTTGGCAAGCCGATGCCTTTTCCTGAAGGCGCTGTAGTCAACAAAGAATTTTTGCATGCAATGACTGAAGAACTGATGCAGCACATTGCAAAGCTGCAGGCAGGTGAAGATGTATAATGGAAATTAAGGTAGCAGAGCACTGTGGTTTTTGCTATGGTGTGAAGCGCGCGGTGGCGTTGGCCCAAAAGGCTGCGAAAGACCGTGTGCAGGGTGCAACGCTGGGACCTTTGATACACAATCCCCAGCTGATTGCCGAGCTTGCATCTGAAGGCATTGCCTGTAAGGACAGCCTGGAGCAGTTTGCTCCTGGTGAAACGGTTATCTTCCGTTCACACGGCGAGGGGCCTGAAACCTACGCGCAGGCAGAAAAACAAGGGCTGACAATTTTGGACGCAACCTGTCCGAATGTACGCCTGGCACAGCAAAAGGCTGCTCAGGCAGCAGCTGATGGCTATTTTCCTGTAATAGTCGGAGAAAAAAATCATCCGGAAGTAAAAAGTATTTTAAAATGGGCAGGAAAAAACGCTATCTGTGTAGAATGTATAAAAGATATCTCTTATGTACCGCGCCGGGAGCGTTATGGAGTAATCATCCAGACGACTTTTGAGCTGCAGAAATTTAATGATATATTGCAGGCACTGCAGGAGCAGCGCCCGGGAGAATACCGTGTGGAGCGCACAATCTGTCTGGCGACAGCGCAAAGACAGCAAGCCGCTGTAAAGCTGGCTGCTGAGTCTGATGCCGTTATCGTCATCGGCGGACGCAACAGCGCCAACACGAGGCATCTTTTCGAGCTGGTGCAAAAGCATTGCAGGCAAGCATATCATATAGAGACTGCCAGCGAACTGAGCAGCGATATGCTAAGAGGTTGCAATAAAATAGGAATCACGGCAGGAGCATCGACTCCGGACCGTTTAATTAAGGAGGCTATTTTAGTAATGGAAAACATGGATTTTGAAAGCATGCTCAACGAAAGTATGGAGGTAGAGGTATATCCTGGCAAAGTTGTCAACGGTACCGTTATTCAATTGGATAAAGACGGCGTTTATGTATCTTTTGGATATAGACATGATGGTCTGATTCCTTATTCCGAATGGTCCCAGACCGAATCTGCTGAAGAACTGCAAAACTCCATCAAAGTTGGCGACGAAGTAGAAGCTAAGGTTGTTCCTGGCAGCACCAAGAGCGATTTTGTTCGTCTGTCCAAAATCAAAGCAGAGCGCGACGCAGCATGGAAAAATGTTGCTGAGCTGCCCGAAGGCGAAAAACGCCCGGCAACCGTTAAAGTTCTGCGCATCATCAAAAACAAAGCTAAAAACATCGTTGGTCTGGGTGTTGCAGTTGAAGGTGTTGAAGGCTTCATGCCCGCATCTCATGTTGAACTGCGCCGCGTAGAAGACTTCACCGGTTATATCGGCAAAGAGCTGGAAGCTGAAATTATCGAAGTTGACCTGGAGAAAAAACGCATCGTTGTTTCCCGCCGCGACCTGCTGAGAGCTGAAGCTGACGCTAAACGCAAAGCTTACAAGGAAGCTAAAGAAGCCCGCATTGCTGCTGCTAAAGAAGCACGCGCTGCTGCTAAAGAAGCACGCGCTGCTGCTGAAGAAGCTGCTTACAACTCTGTTGAAGAAGGCAAAGTATACACCGGTAAGGTTGTAAAAGTTGCTGAATTCGGTCTGTTCGTTGAAATCGGCGAAGGTCTGGTTGGCTTGGTTCACAACACCGAGCTGTCTTGGGACCGTAGCGTAAAAGCTGCTGACGTTGCTAAAGAAGGTGACGAAGTAACCGTTCTGGTTAAGAGCATCGACCGCGAAAATAAACGTGTTGCTCTGAGCATCAAAGCTACTCTGGAAGATCCCTGGAAGGTTGAAGCTTCTCAATTCCACATTGGCGACATTCTGGATGTAGAAGTTGTTCGTCTGCTGGCTTTCGGCGCTATCGTTAAACTGAGCGACAAGGTTGAAGGTCTGGTTCACATTTCCGAAATCGCTCCTGAGCGCATCGAAGCTCCGAGCGACGTTCTGGAAGTTGGCCAAGTTGTTAAAGCTGAAATCATTAAAATGGATCTGGACAGCAAAAAAATCGGCCTGAGCATTTCCAAAGTTAAACGTGATGCTGAAAAGAACGAATTCCGTTCCTACATGGGCAGCAAAAAATCTCACCTGAGCCAAAACCTGTCCGAGCAGCTGGAAAGCCTCGAAAAATAATTGGAGAAAGATATGCAACGTGCAAAGCGTAAGCTAGAACATATTCAATATGCACTGGAGCTGGGCGACGGCCCGGCGGCAACGCACCTTGCTGATCTCCGCTTCTTACACAACTGTCTGCCGGAGATTAATCCGGCAGACTTTGTTTTATCTGTAGAAATTTTAGGCAAACGTCTGCGTTTGCCTTTTTTCATTGATGCTATTACCGGCAGTACAGATGCGGTGACGGAAATCAACAGAAAACTGGCGCAGGTGGCGGAAAAAACCGGTATCGGTATGGCTGTCGGCTCGCAGTTCGGCGCTGTGCGTGACGGCAGCGGTATCGCGAGCTATACTGTGGTGCGCGAGGAGCTTGCCGAAGGTCTTGTTATCGGTAACATCAGTGCTCTTGCTACGCCTGCGCAGGCGCAGGCTGCCGTTGACATGCTGCAGGCTGACGCGCTGGAGGTCCACCTGAACGCTGCGCAGGAGCTGTGGATGGCCGAGGGCGACAAGGATACCTGCGGACTTTTGGCAAACCTGGTGCAGATACGTGATGCTGTGAGCGTGCCTGTTATCGTCAAGGAAACAGGCTGTGGTATTGCGGCAGAGCAGTACGAGCTTTTGCTGGAGCAGGGCTTTACAGCCTTTGACTGTGCCGGCGCGGGTGGGACGAACTTCCCGGCGATTGAGGCGAAACGTCAGGGCGTGGAGCTGACGGAGGAGTTTGCTGCCTGGGGCGTGCCTACGTGCTGGAGCTTGTTTGACGCGCAGCAGACACTGCCGCAGAATGCTCTGCTTTTGGCGAGCGGCGGCATCCGTACCGCAGGTGACGCAGCGCGTGCCTTCGCTCTTGGTGCGGACGCTGTAGGAATTACCGCACCGCTGCTGCGCCTGGTTATGGAGCAGGGTGTTGACGCTGCCGCAGATTATGTGGAAGCGCTGGCGGACGGACTGCAAAAATATATGCTGCTTTTGGGCTGCCTGACGCCGAAGGAACTGCGTGACGTTCCGCTGATTGTGACGGGAGAAACGCTTGACTTTATTGCCAGCCGCGGTTACGAGCTGGCGAAGCTGTGCAGATGGCGCAGAGGGTAGAAAAGAAGAGGATAGAAAAACTGCGGAGCAGGCGAGAGCTTGCTCCGTAGTTTTTGGTGAGAAAACCGTTCTAAGTTACTTATGACTTTTACTTCTTTACCTCTAAACGTAATACCATATTTGTAAATGGTATGTATATTACGAGCGAGAAATTCTGTATCGTATTTTTTATCTAAATGAAAGTTGTGTAATGAGGATTAGTCGTTGGAGAGGTTGAGCAGAGTAGAGGTTATTTATTAACAAATTCCATAGCATACTATCTGCGAGGGCATGAAAGCTTGCGCAGATTTTTTCTCGCCGACTACGAAATAGACTTCGTGATGTTGGTGAAGCTTATGGATATTGGTAATTAAAGCTTCTAAAATAAGAAGGAAAAACAACATACTTGGAAATAAATTCCGAGATGGGAATATAATTTGATTTTCAAAACATAATGTGCTATACTCGGAGAAAGGAGGGATAGAGCTATGGTTGAAAGAAAAGAATACCTCGCACAGCTTTGGGAGTGGAAAGACGAGCACATCATTAAAGTTGTAACGGGAATTAGACGTTGTGGTAAATCGGTGCTGCTGGAACAGTTTAAGGACAGACTTCATTTAGCTGGCGTGGAAGCAGAACAGATTATATCAATCAACTTTGAAGACCTAGAGTTTGAAGAGCTTTTGAATTATAAGGTACTTTATCGTTATATAAAAGAACGTCTGTGCAGCGATAAAATGACATATATATTTTTGGATGAAATTCAGAACGTGCCTGATTTCCCCAAAGTAGTAGATAGTCTCTATGTAAAGAACAACACGGATGTATATATTACGGGTTCAAATTCGTATTTGCTTTCAAGTGAACTGGCAACCCTTTTGTCTGGAAGGTATGTGGAAATATCAATGCTTCCCCTTTCTTTCCGTGAGTATGTCACTGTGACGGGGAGACCGCAAGAAGATGCTTTTTCAGAATATATGCAAACGGGAGGACTTCCGTATGTTGCGGTGATGAACCGTACGGATGAAAAAGTAAATCAATATCTGGAGGGAATCTACAACACCGTTATTGTTAAAGATATTGAGGAACGCCAGGCAAGAAAAGAAAAAGATGCAGGTAAACGTAAAATCACAGATATTGCACTACTGAAGACCATTGCACGCTATTTGGCAAGTGTAATCGGCAGTCCGATTTCTATGAAAAGCGTAACCGATTACTTAATCTCTTCTGGCAGAAAGATTTCCCCGAATACGGTTAGTGATTATGTAGAGGCTTTGACTGAATCATTTGTCTTTTACCCAGCTGAAAGATTTGATATTGTGGGGAAACAGCTTTTGAAAGCCAATAAAAAGCTGTATATGGTTGATCTGGGACTTCGCAATCATATTCTTCCAAGAAAACGGTATGATTTGGGCTTTTCCATTGAGAATATTGTATATTTCGAACTTTTACGGCGAGGCTATAAGGTCAATATTGGAAAGTTTGGCTCAACTGAAGTAGACTTTGTCGCTCAGAAGCAAGGAATATTAACTTATTATCAGGTTACAGCTAATATGACTGCTGAGGAAACATTTGAACGAGAGATGCGTCCGCTACGGGGAATACAAGACAATTATGAAAAAATCGTCTTGACGCTTGATCGCTTCTCCCTCGGAAATTATGAAGGCATAAAAGTCGTGAATGTCATTGACTGGCTTCTAGGGATCTAGAAGAGTATTGAGTTTGCCAAGAATCTTGTGGCAGAAAACTAAACCATCGAGCGTACTGCAAGAGTGACTACTTCGTTTGTTGCAGAGGTGCGTAAACTGGCAGAAAAGCTGAGCGCGTAAATTATAGTTATAATTATAATAAAATATGCATTGAGCGTCATCGTGGGTGAAACCTGCGATGGCGTTTTTTACGTTTTGGAGGATGATGCTGAGATGGCAATATATTAAAAATTGTATAGTTATGCGAGCAGAAGGGGAAAAATCGTCAAAAGTTCAGCTTATTGGGAGAAGAGTTTGACTGGGGGGGACAAGATGTTATAATTTTTATCAAAGAATACTTATAAAGAAAAATTGTAAGCTTATATTATACAAAATTTAACTCAACTGGAGGTTGCTAGTGATGAATGTCAATTTACAGGAGATTATCAATAAATTACAAACAGCGAAGGAAGAGCTGCAAAAGCAGCAGCGCTTTGCGCGGTTTGCTACAGGACTAGATGAGCTTATTTCCCATACATCAGAGCCATTGATGCTTATGGTCATGGGCTCTTTTTCTACGGGTAAGTCGTCATTTATTAATGCATTAGTGGGCGAAGAAATCGCGGCTGTTGAGGCGAAGCCGACAACGGCTGTTGTAACGAAGCTTTGCGCAGAAGCGTTTAAATGGTATAAAAAAGCAGCTGAACAAAACATTGCATATGCGCAGAATATGGTAGGCAGATATTTAGTAGAAGGCTGGGGCGGTGTAACGAAAAATCAAATAGAGGCAGTTGAGTGGTATAGAAAGGCTGCGGAGAATGGATATGCAGTTGCACAAAATAATTTAGGTAACTGCTTATTTTATGGAATTGGTTGTGATGCAGATGAAGTTGAAGCAGTAGAATGGTATAGAAAGGCTGCGGAGCAAGGTCATGCACAAGCTCAAGATAACTTAGCCGAATGTTTATATAACGGAAGTGGTTGTGCAGAAAATAAAGCTGAAGCGTTCCAATGGTTTAGAAAAGCTGCAGAGCAGGGCAATATGTATGCACAAAATAGTTTAGCTATTTGTTTATATAACGGCGAAGGTTGTGCAGAAAATAAAGCTGAAGCGTTTAAATGGTGTAAAAAAGCAGCGGAACAAAATATTGCAGAAGCACAAAATCAGTTAGGCAGATATTTAGTAGAAGGCTGGGGCGGTGTAACGAAAAATCAAATAGAGGCAGTTGAGTGGTATAGAAGAGCAGCGACGCAGGGATATGCTCCTGCTCAATATAATTTAGGAGTTATGTTAGAAACTGGTGAAGGTTGTGCGGTAGATGAAGATGAAGCGGAGAAGTGGTATAGAAAAGCTGCAGAACAAGGAGTTAAGGAGGCACAGGAAGCCTTGGTTAGCAGAAGAAATTCTTGTTCTGCATCTACCAAAGTTGCTGCTCAAAGTTCAGGTTGTCTGCTGCCGATTTTGGTTACACTTGCTGTAATAACTTTGATGATAGTGCTTTAAATATTTTATAAAGAGAGATGATTGATATGTGTATTATACTAAATGAAATTCGTAGCTATTCAAAAGAAATTGTAAATTTTATTCAGTCACATCAAGATGCTTATACTGGTTTAGAGCATTTGTGGGAAGGAGTCGATGTCCCCAAGGATAGACAGTTATTCAATATCTTAAAGGATAATCAAATAGTAGGTTTCTTTATGGTTGTAAATAACATTAACAAGGGTAAAGATATTGGTTGTGAAATTGAAATAGGAATTTTTGATAATTACGCAGAAAAGGGACTTGCTCAGAAAACAATAAAATATTTTCTTGAGGAGTATATAGATGATGAATTTAAGATTAACAATACATGTGTTTATGCAACGATACAAAAAGGGAATAATTGCATTAATATTATGCGAAAAATTTTAAATGATAGTAACTTTATTCTTATTGAGGAGCCTGTGTTTGCATATAAGGAAAGTGAAGAAGGAATAGCATTACTAAAGAGATGTGGAATGGCGCTCCCAACTGACACTGAAACTAAAGAACTAATTTATTATTATAAGCTTTAAAAAGGAGCTAACCATGGACTTCACCCTTTACAAGAAAAAGAAAACTAACCTTCAAACCACCATCACCTCCACTCTCTCCCTTCTCCAATCCCTCAACCTAACCAGCGCCAACAAGCGCCTGACAGATGACGCCGTCCGCCTCGCAGACGAGCGCTTCAACCTTGTTATAATTGGTGAATTTTCGCGTGGCAAGTCGACCTTTATTAATGCCTTGTTAGGCACAAATATTTTACCTGCTAGTGCTAATCCTACGACGAATATTATCAGCAAAATTGTCTACGGCAAGCAGCCAAAGTATGTTTTGTTCTATAAGGATGGCAAGCAGCAAGAGATTAGCAAGGAGGCGTTTGACCTTATCAAGGCGCAGACGGAGGACAAGCCAGATAAGTTCTCTCTGCTCAAGGATTTCGTAGGCAAGCTCAAGCATGAAGAAAGCCACGTGGATTTTGGCAACATCGACCATGCGGAGATTTCCTATCCATTATCCTTTTGCGAAAATCAGGTGGATGTCGTGGATACACCGGGCACGAATGACCTTAATGTAGGCCGCATTGAAATCACCTATCGCTATTTGCGTCAGGCAGAGGCAGCGATTCTGGTACTTTCGGCAACGCAGCCCTTGACGCGCACAGAAAAGGAATTCCTCGTCGAGCAGGTTGTGGGTAACAATATCAAGGATATTTTTATCGTCATCAACTACAAGGACGAGGTTATAGGGCAGGAAGATCGTGTAGTTAAGCATGTGCTAGACAATTTGCAGGACGTGCAGGATTTTTCTCAGCGCATCTTTATCGTGAGCAGCAAGCAGGCATTGCTTTATCGCCGTAAGCAGGCAGGCGAGGCTTTGAAGACTAAGGCCTTGCTGAACTGTCCTGCTACCTTGAAAGAGACTGGCATTGAGGAATTAGAAACTGCCTTAGCTCGCTTTCTCAGCGAAGAAAAGGGCAATGCCAAGCTGAAAAAATATGCAGAACGCTGCTACCTGGCATTGAGAGAAGCAGAGCACGGCATAGCAGTGCAGAAGGAAGGACTTTCACATTCTTTGGATGATTTAAAGGCTAAGCTTTTTGAGGAACGGCCTAAGTTTATGAAAACCAAGCGTATGGCGACGCAGATTACGCAGGGTTTACAGGTGCAACTTGAAAGTAGGCAGCTGGATATTGAACAGCTGGCAGACCTGACGGCTAACAAAATCAAGCAGGCTGCCATAGGCTCTATTGATGGCTATGATGGTAATATCAGCGAGCTTTCTGGCTCAGAAATTAAATATGTTGTAGAAAAGGCTGTCACGCCTATTCAAAAGCAGTTTATCAAGGATATAAACGAGCTGCAAAACAAGCTTGTGCAGGAAGAGGTGGCGCAGGCGGCAGAAAAATTGAAGCAGATTTGGCAGGATATGGACTTTGATGTTGCAGCCCTGCCTATAACCAATCGTTTTGCAGCATTAAGTGAAATTAGTAACACACCTAGTAGGTCTTATAACGAAACAGAAAGAAGTATTTTTTCTTCTGCCGGAGCTTATTTAGCAGCAGGTTTTTTATTTGGTCCGGCGGTTGGTATTTGTGCAGCAGTTGCTAGCTGGTTCGCTACTGGTGGCGGCAATCCCTTTGAGGACAAAAAGCGTAAAATAAAGGAGCAGGTGCGCAGTCAGTTCAACAGCAATCTGCGCGATTTTAGCAAAAATATTGCCGACCAGTACAATAAGAGCGTGCAGCAGATTTGTCAGGAGATGCAGACCGAAGTCGACGAGCGTGTTAGCGAGATGAACGATCAGCTGCAGTCCTTGATTCAGCAAAAGGAAAGCAGGCAGCAGAACGTAGATGACGTACTTGCTGATTTAGATAAAAAGCAGCAGACTATTGCAGGCCTGCAAAATAAGTTAAATGAGGTGCTTAGATAATGAGTACAGTTGAGGCAAAAAAGAGGATTCAAGCAGTTTTGTATGAACTATTAGCACAGGATTTTGTGCAGGAGAATACAGCTGCCTACGAAAAACTTACGGAGCTGCAGCAGGATATCAAAAATGATTTTTTTGTCGTAGTTGTCTTAGGCGAATTTAAACGCGGTAAATCAACTTTTATTAATGCGCTGATAGGCAATGACCTGCTGCCGACGGATGTACTGCCGGAAACAGCGACGATTAACGCCTTGATTTACAACGAAAAGCCAGAGCTAGAAATCATTATGCAGGACGGAAGCGTAGAGTGTGGGCAGGTGGAAAGGAGCTTTTTGGAGCGCTTTTCTGCTAAAAACCAGACTGACGAATGTAGTAAAATCAAATATCTTAAAATTGGTTATCCATTCAAGCTTTTGAATAACAACGTCGTCATCGTTGATACTCCTGGTGTTTCGGACCTCAACGAGCAGCGCTGCGACGTGACCTATAACTTTATTCCCAAGGCTAATGCTGTTTTATTTTTGCTGGACGCCAACTCTCCGCTGAAAAAATCTGAGATTGATTTTATTGAAGAAAAGCTGCTGGCACAGGGCATAGATAATATCATTTTTCTTGTCAACAAATATGATAACATTGATGATGAAGAGGACGAGGATTTTTGGGAAAATCTGCAAGTACACATGCTCAAGGCGTTCTCTGAAAGCGAGCATCCGCTGAAGGCTTTGAATATGTATCCACTTTCAGCAAAAATGGCTTTGCGTGGTGTGTTGGAGCAAAAGCAGAATTTTATTGATGCTTCTGGTATTATGGAAATAAAGACAACTCTACAAAAAACTGTCAGCGAAGGTCGTGTGGAGGAAGAAAAGCTGGCACGCTATAAGGCCAGAATGCAGACTGTGCTGCTAGGCTTAGGCAGTGAGTTGGAAAATAAACGAGCCTTGAAATCCGCAGACTTGGAGAAGCTGCGAGAGGCGCAGGCTGGCTTGCAGGAGCTGTTCGACGAGCAGCTGGAAAATAAACAGAAGCTGGCTGGCTTTGTAGAAGAGGAAAAGAAGAATATCATCGCGATGACGGATAAATCCTTACGCTTCTTCTATAAAAGGTTAGAAGAAAGGATTATTGACGACGTACAGTTTTATAAAGGTCTTGATTTTAAGGATTATGTGGAACAGCGGGTTTCTAAGGCTATACAGCGAGAGCTGGGAAACTGGCTTATGAGCTATGCACCCAATATTGATGTGCTGCTGCGTACGGTGGAAAAAGAAATTGCTCGTGGCATTTCCTACCGCTTCAATCAAAAGATTGCGTTGAATGCTAACTTTGGGAATAAGCCTGGTGTTGGCGGCTATGGAGTGAATGTTACGGCTCTGGATGTGTCCAATGCGACTGTAAAGGCCGGAGCGCTTACGGCTGGCGGCGCGGGCCTACTAATGCTGATTGGCGGACCAGTACTGATGCCGTTTATCAGCATGGCAGCGTTCCCATTTTTGCAGCGCAGATTCTTAGAGGATCAGCTGGCTACGGCGAAGGAGCAGGTTATTCCGTCCATTCAGGAGCAGCTGTCGGACTGCGTTTTTCGGATGCAGCAGGAGCTGCATAAATATATTGATGAAAAGAGCACGACTATTATAAAAAATTCAGAATATGCTTATGATACCGTGTTGGAGGATTTGCGGTCGCGTATAGATGCAGAAATAGATGAAAAGAAGCATTTGAGCAATGATTTAGGCGGAGAAATTGCCAAGCTCAGTGCGGAAATCAACAGCATCAACAAAACATTACAAGCATTACAGGAGGTGTATTAAAATGAACATTTTTGACCAATTTGACCATAATATGTATGGACATGATTCCTACACTCATAATGATGATGGTGGCTATATTCATGACGGCACAGGCCATTATGATGCGCATTTGCTGCCCCTAGATGGCGGGGCAGCGTTTTATCATGATGCGAGTGCAGCCATTGGTCATGGTAATGCTCATTGCATTTTGTGCGAGGTAGATCCATTGGTGCACGCTCATAACTATCAGGCGCATCCACTGATTTTTGGTGATGATGGCAGACCGCTAGTGCATGTCGATGGTTATACACGAAGTGACGGCACCTATGTTGGCGAGCATTATCGCACTCTGCCTGACGGCAATCCTTATAATAATTTGTCATCTAAGTACTGATTTACACAATAAAAGCTTCCAGACCTGCTTTTATGGCTCGTCCGGAAGCTTTTAGCGTATATAGCGTCCCCTTTTTGCATTCTTCAAGCTAATATGATATAATAATTTGACGACTAATCTTTTCACGGTTGATTATCTGCATTTTTTAAGGAGTTGTAATGGTAGGACTTATTAGTGGTGTACGCAAGAACAGTTTGGCAGCGGACGCAGGCATCAAGGCCGGCGAAAAGCTGTGCAGCGTGGACGGCGTACAGGTTAAGGATATAATTGAATTGAGCTTCTACCTCCGATTACGAGGTTGATCTGGAGATAGAGGCCACCGATGGCACACGCCGTCAGGTACATATAGAAAAATATCCGGATGAGGATCTTGGCCTGGAGTTTGATTCCGCAGTTTTTGACAGAGTTGCGACCTGCTACAATAACTGTGTTTTTTGCTTTGTTGACCAGATGATTCCCGGTATGCGTCCGGGTCTGTATGTGCGTGATGACGATTACCGTCTGTCCTTCTTATATGGTAACTTCATTACACTCACCAATATGAAGGATGAAGATTTTGAACGGATTATCCGTACACACCTGACACCGCTGTATGTTTCGGTACACGCTACCGACCCGCAGGTGCGCTGCCAGATGATGCACAACCGTTTCGCCGGTCAGCTGATGAAGCGCTTGCAGCTTTTGTTCGATGCGGGCATTCAGGTGCATACGCAGATTGTCTGCTGTCCCGGTTATAATGACGGCGAGATTCTTGCCAAGAGCTTCCACGATTTGTACGCGCAGTATCCCAATGTACTGACGATGGCGGTTGTTCCCGTAGGCATCACTAAGCACCGCGAGCACCTGACGCAGCTTGCTACCTTTACGAAGGAGCAGGCCGCAGAGGTTGTGGAGCAGGTGACCGCATGGCAGGAGCGCTGCCGTAAGGAAACAGGCAAGACGTTTATCTACTTGGGCGACGAGTTTTATCTGCTGGCGGAAAAGCCTTTTCCTCCTACCGAATGGTACGACGGCTTCCCGCAGCTGGAAAACGGCATCGGCCTTACTGCCAACTTTATGCTGGAGTGGGACGAGGCGTTGGCGCAGATGCAGAGCTTTCATCCTGCAGAGCCTGCGGTGATTCCCGTGGGTGAGGGCGCTTACCGTGTGCTGGAGCCTTTGATGACGAAGCTGAACAGCCAGTTCGGTTCGGAGCACCGTTTTGTGCCTGTTCCTAACAGCTTTTTCGGCGGCAAGGTGAATGTTACCGGTCTTTTGACGGGCAGCGATATCTTAGCGAACGTGCAGGACAAGAAGATTATTCTGCCGGATGTGGTTTTGAATAACGATAAGCTGTTTTTGGATGATATGTCGCTGGCGCAGTTCAAGGAGCGTTACCCCGGCAAGGTGGAGATTGCTAAGGGTGCGAAAGAGCTGCTGCATTTATTATTGGAAAGATAGGTGAGGCGTATGCTGCAGGTTTATACAGGTACAGGCAAGGGCAAGACTACTGCCGCTTTGGGCGTAGCGCTGCGTGCCTCCGGTTATGGCATGAAGACGCTGATGCTTTCTTTTTTGAAGGACGATCCTGAGTACGGCGAGGCGCGGGCTGCAAAGAATCTGCCGTGGTTTACGCTGCGGCAGGTGGGACGCGACGCCTTTGTTAATTTCCATAATCCCGATCCTATTGATTTAAAGATGTGCCGTGACGGCTGGGAAGAAGCAAAGAAAGCTATCAGCTCGCACGCTGCGGATGTTATTATCCTTGATGAGCTGAATATTGTGCTTGCTACTCAGATGTTGCCGACGCAGGAGGTTGTCGATTTCCTGAAGCAGTATAAAAGCACCGTCGAGATTATTATGACGGGCAGGGGTGCGCCGCCGGAGCTGGTGGCGATTGCTGATCTGGTGACGGATATGAGCGAGGTTAAGCACTATTTCCACAAGGGAGTTTCTTCCAGGAATGGAATTGATCATTGAGGTGTGCTTGCGTAGAGAGATGAGAAAAGAGTTGCTTGCGCGTCGCAATTAAATATCGTTCCAGTCAGTAGCAATTTTCCCATGCCTTAGGGCATAACGCAAATTTCGCACGGAAGCAAGACGGAACTTCGGTAAAATTTGCCAGACGGTAAGAGAATGTTACGTACCCTTGTTCCTGTGCTTCCAAGCACTCATTTGCTAAAATTGCTATTCCCTACACGATATGTTAATTGCTAATGTTGGCGTTTGGCTATCCTTCTTGCCTGCCCCATAGGGTACGAGGCGGAAGGGTATTCCCCATAAATATACAAAAAATTTTACATTTCTATGATAGACACATACTAAAAAATTTATTACTATGAAGGAGATTTGATTATGGCTAAACCGATAGTTGCTATAGTTGGACGTCCGAACGTAGGCAAATCTACTCTTTTTAATATTTTTGCCAACAGCAGGATTTCCATTGTTGAGGATACACCGGGCGTTACCCGCGACCGTCTGTATGCTACCGCCGAATGGCTGGACCACGAGTTTATGATGGTTGATACCGGCGGTATTGAAATCATGAATGCCGATGCTATTGCTGTTTCTATCCGTCAGCAGGCACAGATTGCGATTAAGGAGGCGGACGTTATTCTGTTCGTCTGCGATGCGCGCGCAGGCATTACTACCGAGGATGCTGACGTTGCCCGTCTGCTGCGTCAGTCCAAGAAGCCGATTGTTCTGGCTGTAAATAAGGCGGATTCTCCGAAGCAGGAGATGAATACCTTTGAATTCTATAATCTGGGTATCGGTGATCCGATTGCTGTTTCCGCGTCCAACCATTTGGGCCTGGGCGATTTGCTGGATGCCGTTGTTGCCAAGTTCCCGTCCGATAAGATGGCAGGCGACCTGGAGGAGGAGGACGAAATCAAGGTTGCTCTGATCGGCCGTCCTAACGTGGGCAAGTCCTCTATTTTCAACGCACTGGTAGGCGAGGAGCGTTCTATCGTAAGTGATGTTGCAGGCACTACCCGTGATGCGATTGATACTCCGGTAGTACGTAACGGTCAGAAGTACCTGTTTATTGATACTGCAGGCATGCGCCGCAAGGCTAAGGTTGACGAACCGATTGAAAAATACAGCGTTATGCGTTCTCTGCGTGCGGTTGACCGCAGTGACGTTGTGCTGATGGTTTTTGATGCTGTCGAGGGTGTTACCGAGCAGGATAAACGTATCGTCGGCTATGCTCATGAGGCAGGCAAGGCTGTTATTCTGGTTGTCAACAAGTGGGATTTGTACGAGAAGGACAATTCCTCCACTCTGCGTTATACCGAAACTCTGCGCAAGGAGCTTGTTTTCCTGCAGTATGCGCCGGTAGTTTTCGTTTCTGCCGTTACCAAGCAGCGTATTCACCGTCTGCCGGAGGTTATCTCCTATGTTGCCGAGCAGAACGCTATGCGTATCGCTACCAGTATTCTCAACCAGGTTATCGAGGACGCTGTGGCTATCAATCCGCCGCCTACTGAAAAAGGCAAGCGTCTTAAGATTCTTTATGTTACACAGGTCAAAATCAAACCGCCAACCTTTGTTATCTTCGTCAACGAACCGGAAATTATGCATTTCTCCTACCAGCGTTATCTGGAGAACAAACTGCGTGAGGCCTTTGGCTTTGAAGGTACACCGATTCAGATGATTATCCGTGGTAAGAACGAGGATGAATAAATAAAAGTCAGGTGATTTGTTATGTTCAATGAGGTGGGTATATTACATTTTCTGCTGGGCTTTGTGCTCGGTCATGTCTGCGGCTCTGTTCCCAGCGGCTTATGGCTGGTGCAGGCCTTTCACGGTATTGATATCCGTAATTACGGCAGCAAAAATATCGGCACGACGAACGTTTTCCGTACCGTCGGTCCCAAGACTGCGGTGCTGGTGCTGATTGCCGATGCCTTCAAGGGTATTCTCGCGGTTGGTATTATGAGTTATTTTTTCCACAATCCGCTGCTGGATGTGGTTACGGCTTTGGGTGCGCTTTTGGGACACAATTATTCGATCTTTCTGGGCTTTAAGGGTGGCAAGGGCGTTGCGACCGCACTGGGCCTGTTGATTTTTATGATGCCTAAGGTTGCTGTGGCGAGCTTTGGTATCTGGCTGGTGTGTGTGCTGCTGACGCGCTATGTATCGCTTGGCTCCATTATGGCTGCTGTCTTTACGCCGCCGCTGGCATGGTATCTGGGTTATCCCTCTGCCTATGTGATTTTCTCGGTGGTTGCCGCTTTCTTTGTAGTTTTGCGCCACAAGGAAAATATCCATCGCCTGCTCACAGGCACCGAAAGCAAAATCAAACCGGGCAATGCCAAGGATCTGCAGAAATAAAATATCGCTTCTACGCTGATGTAGGCCAACGCTTACATCAGCTTTTTTCATATATTAAAGCAGGATTTTTGTCCTGCCTAAAGAATATAATAATATTACAAGTATTTCAGGTGATTTGCAGTAGACTTAATACTGCAGGAAGGAGGAACGAAATTGCGATTAGCAAAGCTTTTATATACAGCTGCCGTTGTCTGCGGACTGCTGCTGCCTTTGGGCGCTTCGGCCGCAGGCATTACCAATTATCCGCCGCTGGTGAACCCGTCGCACTGGACGGAGCAGAACAAGAGCGGTGATACGGTTATTCTGGATGCGAAGGGTGTGGCATCCTTCAACGCCAAGGTGCGTGCTGCTTCCCGCAGTATGCCTGACCTGGCAAATTATCCTGCGACGATGAGCGGTGATGCGCTCAAAACGAGGATTATGGATTATTCCATCCTTGACGATGACCTGTATCTGCATGGCAATAAGGTGAGCGAAAACTATAAGAATATCCTGCGCAAACAGAGCAATATCAGCGCTATTCCCAAAAGCGTAGGCGTGCAATACGCAGTGACGGTGCGCCGTACCGCTGTGCGCGCGCTGCCTACGGGCGAGGGCCTGTATTATTACGCGGGCGACAGGGATTTTGACGCGCTGCAGGAAACTATGCTGGACCCCGGCGAGCCTGTGGCTGTGCTGCACACCAGTGCCAACGGTTATTTTTACTACGTGCAGGCAGTAAATTACAGCGGTTGGGTGAGCAAGTATAATGTAGCCATGACCGATAAGAATTCCTGGAGCACCTTTGTAAAGCCGCAGAAGTTTCTTGTTGTTACCGATGCGGAATATAACCTGAAAACGGACGGCGAGCAGGTGCTTTATCAGCAGGGTGCGCGCCTGCCGGTTGACAGTATGCAGAGCGATACCTATACTGTAATTGCACCGGTGCGCACTAAAGCAGGTCAGCTGCAGAAACAGAAGCTGTTGGTGCCGAAGGCTGCCTCTGCCGTGCATTACGGCTATTTGCCCTATACAAGCAATAATCTGCTTAATTCCGCCTTCAAATTTTACGGCAAGCCTTATGGCTGGGGCGGTTTGAAAAACAGCGTGGACTGCTCAAGCCTGGTGTTCAATGCTTACCGCACTGTGGGCATTGTGCTGCCGCGTAATGCCGACCAGCAGGAGTTGACCGCAGGCACGAAGAAAAAGCTCAGCGGCAGCTCACAGGAACGCGCCGCCGTTATCAGCAAGCTGATGCCCGGTGCAGCGCTTTATATGGACGGCCATTGCCTTATGTATATCGGCAATATCAATCAGACACCGTATACGATTCACGCGCTGGGCTCGTATTTTTCCAAGGGCCGCCTGATGCGTGAGATGAAGGTGCTGGTGAGCGATTTGTCGTTGCAGCGTTCCAGCGGCAATACCATGCTTAACGAATTGCAGACTGCAATAGAATATAAATAATGATAGGAGAGTTCAGGATATGTTAAACCAATTCCAATGTACCGCAGCGGAGTTCAACGCTGCAGCCTATAATGATGCGGACAGTATTGTCCTCTTTCTGTGCAAGGAATGTGCTGCGGCTATCGACAAGCTGGAGCTGCCGGAGGCAGTAGCCAATGCGGTGAAGGCATATGCTGCCATGCACGACGATATTTATGATGCAGGCAGTGTTACCACCCTGGTGCTGCCGCAGGGTGAAGGTTTGCTGACACTGCTTTTGGCAGGCTGTGGAGAGGGCAAGGACTGCAAGCCGAACAATTTCCGTAAGGCTGCCGGCGCTGCTGCCCGCGCTTTGCACAAGGCTAAGGCGCAAAAGGCCGTACTGGCTGCGCCTATCCTGCTGAACGCCGAACGCAGCAAAAACCTGCAGGCGCTTGTTGAAGGCCTGTACCTCGGCGCGTACACCTTCAACCGCTTCAAGAGTGAAGCAAAGCAGGCACCGCTGTGCGAGGCTACCGTGCTGAGCGCTGTGCCGGAGGCGGCGGCAATCATTAACGCTGCGGAAATCTCTGCGGAAGCAGTGTGCTATGCACGTGATCTGGTGAATAACCCAGGTAACGTGGTAACACCGCAGACCATGGCCGATGATGCCTTGAAGCTGGGGCAGGAGCTGCCGCTGGAAATTACTATTATGGATGAAACCCTGATGGAGGCAAGAGGCATGCATGCACTGCTGGCAGTAGGTCAGGGCAGTCATAACCCTCCGTGCCTCGTTGCCTTGCGCTACAACGGCAACGGTGACGCTCCCTATACAGCCTTCGTAGGCAAGGGCATCACCTTCGACAGCGGCGGTATTTCCATTAAGCCTGACGATAACATGGGCGAGATGAAGGACGACATGACGGGTGCAGGCGCTGTGCTCGGCGCTATGCGTGCCATCGCACGTTTAGGCCTGAAGTGCAACGTTATCGGCGTGCTGGCCTGCGCGGAGAATATGCCTGACGGCAAAGCGCAACGTCCCGGCGACATTGTGCGTGCAGCCAACGGCAAGACCATCGAGGTTGTTTCCACCGATGCGGAAGGACGCATGGTGCTGGCGGACGCAGTCTGGTATGCCTGCCAAATGGGTGCCAAGAAGGTTATTGATATAGCAACGCTCACCGGTGCGGTAATCATCGCGTTGGGCAACGAAACCAGCGGTATTGTGGCCAATGACGACGAGCTGGTGGAGCAGATTAAGCTGGCAGGTCGCATGGCCGGTGAAAACTACTGGCAGCTGCCTTCCCTGCCCGAATGCAAGGAGGCCATCAAGAGCGACGTTGCGGACCTGCTCAACAGCGCAGGACGTGCCGGAGGCTGCATCACCGGCGGTCTGTTCATTGGTGAATTCGTTGATAAAGATATCCCGTGGGCGCATCTTGATATCGGCGGCACCTCCACCGCTACTAAGACGGAGGGCTTCAAGGTCAAGGGAGGTACTGCCTTTGGCACTATGACGCTTATCAAGCTGGCAGGTATGCTGTAATGGCTGCGCAGCTTGTAGATTTACATTTGCACAGCACCTTCAGCGACGGACGCTATACGCCGACCATGCTGGTGGACGAGGCTGTGTCTAAAGGCATCAGCGTTATCGCCATCACCGACCATGATTCGTGGAACGGTATGGCGGAGGCGCGCGAGGCGGCGAAGCGCTACGGCGGACGCATCCGCGTCCTCACCGGCGTAGAGTTGGGAACGCAGTACGAGGATGATGCCGTGCATATTTTAGGTTACCATGTTTCCACAGACTGTGAAGCGCTACATAAGAAAATGGATGAAATGCGCCATGCGCGCGAGCACCGTTTATATGCCATGCTGGAAAAGCTGGAAAAATTAGGCTACCATGTGGAGGTAGAGGCCTGCGACCCCAAGAACAGGGCAGTGGGCCGTCCGCATGTGGCCAAGGCACTGGTCGCCAAGGGCTATTTTGCTACCGTGCAGGAGGTTTTCGATGCACTGCTGCACCGCGGCGGACCGGCGTATGTGCCGCAGCCTAAGCTTTCCCCGCATGAGGCTGTGGCGCTGATTCACGAGGCAGGCGGTATCGCTGTGCTGGCACATCCCTCGGAGCTGGTGGATAAAACTCTGCCCGAACGACTTTTAGCTGCAGAGCCTTTTGACGGCATCGAGGTGTGGCACCCCAGCGCAGATGTGCAGGCGCAAGCCTATTGGCTGGCGCTGGCCAAGCAGCGTGGTCTGCTGGTGAGCGGCGGCAGTGACTTTCACGGAATCCCTGATCGTTTCCCCACAAAGCTGGGAATCTGGCAGGTGCAATATGATGATGTTAAGGGTGTAATAGAATGGAAGTAGTTGCTTTTGTAGGACCCAGCGGCACAGGCAAGAGCCACCATGCCATCGGCGTGGCCTTTGACAACCGTTGTGACGCTATTATTGACGACGGACTGCTGATTAAGGGCACCAAAATTCTGGCAGGCACCTCCGCCAAGAACGAAGACAACAGAATACAGGCCGTAAAGCGTGCCATCTTCACCGACGAAGGACACGCGCAGGCGGTGCGTGAGGCGCTGGCGACCAACAACATTCATCGTCTGCTGATTATTGCTACCTCGGACAATATGATCAATAAGATTATCGGCAGGCTGAAGTTGGATAAGCCGGTTAAGACGGTGTATATCAACCAAATTGCCAGCAAGGCCGAAATCAAGAAGGCCCGCCATGCGCGTCTGCAAGAGGGCAAACATATCGTGCCGGTGCCGACGATTGAGCTGAAGCCTCATTTCACAGGCTATTTTGCCGATTTGCCCTATAATATTTTTTCCAGCCAGCGCAAGCAGGAGAAGGATGCGGACCGTTCTATCGTACGTCCTTCGTTCAGCTTTTACGGCAAGCTGCTGATTTCCGACAGCGCGCTAGAGGATATCATCAAAATTATCGGGCGCAAGCTGGAGGGCGTGGAACGCATCACCTCGATTAAGGTGCGCCGCCGCAGTGACAACAGCAAGGGTATAGTTATCAGCGTAGAGGTTGTGCTGTATTACGGCGTTAAGCTCTTTGCCGTTACCAAGCAATTCCAGGCGAAGATTAAAGAAAAGATTGAGTATATGACAGCTATGAAGGTGAAGAACGTGAATGTTTCCATCCGCAGTCTGGCTGTGAAGAAGTGAATAGAGCAGTTGCATGTTTTAGATGCTTTAAGATGCACAAATCCCCCGCAGGGTTCCCTGCAGGGGATTTTGTTTTGATACTTTGGGTTAATTCAACTTCTTTCATAACTGAAAGAAGTTGGAAGAAAGTTTCGCGCTTTTTGTAAAGCGCGGCAAAACAAAAACTTTTTCAGGAGAAAAAGTTTTACCAAAAAGCTCTCTTAATCGGGTCGCTTTGCTGTTACTAGCGCTTGCTCGTAATTCTTTTAAATGTTCTTTTTTCACGGTATTGACTACATGAAGAAAAACAATATTATCGTTTCCGAAGAAGAAAAGAAAAAATAATGGATTTGGTGAACGCTAACAAAGATACTATTTACGCAGATTGCAGAGAGCAGGCTGCTTACGAAGAAGACGAGGACTATGAGGAGTAAAACACTAAAACCTAGCACTCACTAACGTGGGTGCTTTTTATTTTCCGGCATGCGAAGGTATACCGTTTTTTCTATGTTCAAAATCAGGAATAAAATCCTAATTTTATATAAAAAATGCTAAAGCTTGGATTCCATTCCAAACTTTTAGGGAAAATAGAGAAAACTTGGAATGTGTTCCAAGTTTTCTTGCGTTTATAACAGGTTTGCTTTACAATATAAGTAAGAGGTGATAACTATGCAGCTTATTCCAAGAAAAGAATATCTTGACTGGTTATGTCGCTGGCGGGATAAACAAATCATAAAAGTAGTATCCGGTGTACGCCGTTGCGGAAAATCAACCCTGTTTACGCTGTTTAAACAGAACTTGCTTAAGCAGGGGGTAGATGAAAAACAAATTATCAGCATCAACTTTGAAGCAATGGAATTTGAAGCCTTACGGGATTATCATACTTTGTATCAATATATAAATGACCACCTGCAGCAGGACTGCAAAAACTATATTTTTTTAGATGAGGTACAGCATTGCACGGAATATCAAAAAGCTGTCGACAGCCTGTTCATTAAAGATAATTGCGATATATATCTTACAGGTTCCAACGCTTATTTTATGTCCGGAGAGCTGGCAACCGTTCTTTCCGGCAGATACGTTGAACTAAAGATGCTGCCGCTGTCATTTAAAGAATTTGTATCTTCTTTTGCTCCGGAAAATGTTGACATAAGCATACAGGAAAAGTTTAATTTATACCTGGATTATGGTTCCTTTCCTTTTCTGGCACGTTACAATAGCTTTGACAGTGATGCTTATAATTATCTGCGCGATGTATATAATACAATTATTCTCAATGATATAGTAAAACGTCTGAAGATTACTGATGTGAACGCATTAGATAAGGTAACAAAATTTATCGCTGATAATATCGGTAATATTGTTTCTATAAACAAAATTGCGAATACCTTAAAATCCGGTGGCAAGAGTATCGACAACAAGACTGTTGAGAAGTATTTGCAGGGGTTGGTAGATGCTTTGTTTTTATATAAAGCTCCGCGCTTTAACATCAAAGGAAAGCAACTACTTACCAATATGCCTAAATATTATATTGTCGATATTGGTATGCGCAATATCCTGATACGTAATAAAGAAAGCGATATAGGTCATATCATAGAAAATCTTGCCTATCTGGAGTTGTTGCGACGTGGTTATGAGGTATATGTAGGAGATATTGATAAAGGTGAGGTTGACTTTGTAGCCATTAAAAATAACCAGACAGAATATTACCAGATATCTGCCACTACGTTAAACCCTGATACATTAGCAAGAGAGTTGGCACCGCTACAAAGCGTACAGGATAATTATCCAAAATATCTTTTGACACTTGACGAGCTTTTTGGCGAAGCTAATTATAATGGAATACAAAAGAAAAACCTGATAAAATGGTTGCTTGAATGAGAGATATAAAAAGCTTGCCTCCAAGCTAACCGCATAAAAACTTCTTCCATAATATTATAAATTTCACCCGTTCTTCACAGCAGCTCGTGCCTTGCACTTCGCTGCTGTTTTTTTATGCGCCCTGATATGCTATAATATATAATGTATAATTAGCTTTACTGCAATGAGCGTTATAGCCTCAGCGGAATAAATTCCGCTACGGCCTGCAGCGCTTATTTGCAAGCGATAAGGAGTGATAAGCATGGAGATAAAATCTGTCGCTCTTTTGGGAGCAGGAGCCGTTGGCTCTTATATAATCTGGGGACTGAGCAAGCTCCCCGATATCAGCTTCGGCATTATCGCCGAAGGCAGCCGTGCTGCGCGTTTGCGTGACGATGGCTGCACCATCAACAACGTTACCTACCATCCGCCGGTGTGGAGCCCGCAGGAGGCCAAGGGCGTAGACCTTTTGATTGTCGCTTTAAAATACGGCGCTCTGTCCGGCGCGTTGGCAAGCATCCGCGAGGCAGTAGGCCCCAATACTACTGTCATGAGCCTGATGAACGGTGTGGACAGCGAGGAGATTATTGCCGGCGTTGTCGACAGCAAGCAGATTCTGCCTGCTCTGATTAAGATTGCGTCGCGTCACGAGGGCAACGGTGTCCGCTTCAATGCGGAGAAAACTATCGGTATTGTTTTCGGCGAAGCGCAGGCACCGTTTAAGAGTGAGCGTGTGTTGGCGATTGAAGCGCTTATGCGCAGCGCCGATATCCATATCCGCCATACGGATTGCATTAATGAAGAAATCTGGTGCAAGTTCCGCCTGAACGTCTGCAACAATCTGCCGCAGGCTGTTATTGGCGCAGGTCTTGGCTGCTATCAGGACAGTGAGCACATGCGTGCTATTAAGGAAGGTCTGCGCCGTGAGCTGGAGGCCATCGCCGCCGCCAAGGGCATTGATATGAGCAAATGTCCCGCAAGCTCCGGCCGTGGCAGTGCCGTTCCGCCATCTGTGCGCTATTCCACGCTGCAGGATCTGGACGCAGGCAGACACACCGAGATTGATATGTTCTCCGGTGCTCTGATGGCGATGGGTAAGGAGCTGGGGATTCCCACTCCCTACAACGAATATACCTATCATATCATCAAAGCGTTGGAGGAAAAGAACGACGGTCTGTTCGATTATTCCGGACAGAACAAAGAAAATACCTGCGCGCGTTGAGTGCGCATTAAAGGAGGCAAAAAGCAGATGAAGAATTTGCTGACGATTGCCGGCAGTGATTCCAGCGGCGGCGCAGGAATCCAGGCCGATTTAAAGACCTTTGCCGCTCATGGTACCTTCGGTATGAGCGTCATTACCGCCGTTACGGCACAAAACACCTGTGGTGTTACCGCAGTACAGAATATTGACTGTGATATCGTAGAAGCACAGATTGCTGCCGTTTTTGACGATATCCGTGTGGATGCAGTGAAAATAGGCATGGTATCGCAGCCGGAGATTATCCGTACGATTGCCGCCTGCCTGCGCCGTTATCAGCCGCGCATTATCGTGGTGGACCCGGTGATGATTTCCAAAAGCGGTTATCCGCTGCTGGCACCGGAGGCCTGCGAAACGCTGATTAAGGAGCTGCTGCCGTTGGCTACACTGGTTACGCCCAACCTGCCGGAAGCAGAGGCGATTACCGGCATGCAGGTTACGGAAAAGGCGCAGATGCGCGCAGTAGCGGAAAAAATTATTGCTCTGGGTGCGAAGGCTGTGCTCGTGAAGGGCGGTCATTTAAGTGATACGGCGGATGATTTACTCTTTGACGGCAACACGGAAACATGGTTTCCCGGCAAGCGCATCCCTACGAAGAATACGCATGGCACAGGCTGCACGCTCTCGAGCAGTCTGGCGGCAAATCTGGCCAAGGGGCTGGAGCTGACGGAGGCAGTACGCGCCTCCAAGGCCTACGTTACCGAAGCCATCGAGCATGGCATCGAACTGGGCAGCGGCTGCGGACCGACGCATCATTTTGTTGATTTATACAGAAAGGCTGGTATCTTAGACTAATGGACTTAAAAAATACTTTTGGCGAGCTGGTTGACAAGCTGCGTAAGGCAAGACCTGTCATTCACGAAATTACTAATTATGTTACGGCAGAAAGCTGTGCTGACGCTGCGCTGGCAGCAGGTGCTTCTCCTGTGATGGCCGATGAGCCGGAGGAGGTTATCGAAATTACTGCCGGTGCCGACGCACTGGTGCTGAATCTCGGTACGCTGAGCTTCAATAAGCAGATTGCTATGGAGCGTGCGGCGCAGGCGGCCAAAACCAAGGGCATCCCCATAGTGCTGGACCCTGTGGGCGTAATGGCTTCTACCGTACGCTTGAACTTCGCGCTGAAGCTGCTGAACGCAGGCTATATTGACATCGTGCGCGGCAATCACAGCGAATGCCAGGCGCTGCTGCTGGGTGCAACTGGCGGCCGTGGTGTGGACAATATGGAGCAGGGTACTGAAGAGGGCGAAGCACTGCGCACCGCTAAGGACGCTGCTGCCAAATTCGGCTGCGTATTTGCTGTCACCGGCCCGATTGACAACATCAGCAACGGCAAGCAGGCTGTTGTGCTTAACAACGGTCACCCGCTGCTGCAGGACATCACCGGCAGCGGCTGCATGACTACTACCTTAGTTGCCTGCTGCGCTGCTATCACCAAGGATATGCTTGTTGCGGCAGCACTGGGCGTAGTAATCATGGGTCAGAGCGCCGAGCTGGCTGCCAACTTCCTCGAGAAGAAGGACGGCCCCGGCATGTTCAAGGTACGCCTGATTGACGCTATCTACCATGTAACTACGAAGTGGAATCTGGTGAACCTGAAGCCGGAGGAAAAGGTGTCCTGATGAAAGCACAGCCTGATTACAGTATTTATCTGGTTACGGACGATGGCTGCCTGCAGGGCAGGGCGCTGCTTGACTGTGTGCATGAGGCGCTCGAGGGCGGCGTAACGCTGGTGCAGTACCGCGCCAAGACGGCATCCAGCGCGGAGATGTACGCGGAAGCGCTGCAGCTGAAAGCACTATGTGACAGCTTTAACGTGCCGCTGATTATCAACGACCGTCTGGATATCGCGATGGCAGTGGGGGCAGCAGGCGTACATTTAGGGCAGGACGACCTTCCCTGCGCTGCGGCGCGCAAGCTTCTAGGCGAGGATTATCTCATCGGTGTTTCAGCGCACAATCTGGCGGAGGCTAAAGCGGCGCTGCAAAGCGGTGCGGATTACCTTGGCTGCGGCGCTGTCTTCAGCACTGCTACCAAGGCGGACGTCAAAAAGCTAGGTACGGACGGACTGGCGGCGATTTGCAAGGCTAAAGGACTGCCTGTTGTCGGCATCGGCGGCGTAACTGCGGACAATTACCGCGAGGTGCGCGCGGCAGGTGCTGACGGAGCAGCCATAGTCAGCGGCATACTGGCGCAGCCTGATATCCGCGCTACGGTAGAAGCTATTGCCAAGGTAAGCCAAGAGTTTGCCAAATAATAAACGTTATAATAACGTTCCTTTTCAATAAAATTATGGTCATCTTTTAGGGTGGCCATTTTTGCATTAAAGCTGATTTTCCGAATTATTTTTAGCTAAAACTGAAAAATGTTCACCAATTTGCCTAGATTTATCGCTATCCATATTGGATAAAACGCCGAAGTGTGTTAAAATAGATACATAAATAGCAAGTATTCACCTCGAAAAAATTACATTGGAGGCCGTGTATATGAGTAACATTAGAAGACTTTTTGTAGAAAAGAAGGATGCCTTTGCTGTCGAAGCACATGGCTTGCTGGCAGACCTGCGCAACAACCTCGGTATGAGCAATCTTACCGGTATGCGTATCGTTAACCGCTATGACGTGATGGGCCTGAGCGATGAGGAATTCGCTATGGCTAAACAGCTGGTGCTGTCCGAGCCGCCTGTCGACAATGTCGTAGAAGAGGAGCTGCCACTGGCTGCAGGCGAGGCTGCTTTCGCTGTAGAGCTGCTGCCTGGTCAATATGACCAGCGTGAGGATTTTGCCGAACAATGTATCCAGCTGATTACCCAGAAGGAGCGCCCGATGGTTGCTGCCGCTAAGGTATATGTGCTGGAAGGCGAGCTGACTGCGGAAGAAGTCGAAAAAATCAAGGCTTACTGCATCAACCCGATTGAAGCGCGTGAGGCTGAGCAGGCTAAACCCGAAACCCTCATCAGCACCTGCGAGGAGCCGGAAAAGGTTAAATCTGTTACCGGCTTCCTGACCATGTCTGAGGAAGAAGCGGAAGCACTGCGTCAATCCATGGGCCTGGCTATGAGCCTGGACGACCTGCTTTGGTGCCAGAAATACTTCAATGAAGAGCACCGCGAACCGACTATTACTGAAATCCGTGTGCTGGATACCTACTGGTCCGACCACTGCCGTCATACCACATTCATGACGCAGATTGAGGATGTAGATATCGTTCCCGGTACTTTTACCCAGCCTGTACAAGAGGCTTATGACAAATATATGGCTGCCCGTGACGAGGTTTACGGTGAAGACACCGAGCGTCCGGTAACCCTGATGGACATTGCCGTAATCGGCATGAAGAAGCTGCGTAAGGAAGGCAAGCTGGCTGACCTTGACCAGTCCGAAGAAATCAACGCATGCTCTATCGTTGTGCCTATCGAAATCGACGGCAAAACCGAAGAGTGGCTGGTAATGTTCAAAAACGAAACCCATAACCATCCGACCGAAATCGAACCGTTTGGTGGCGCTGCTACCTGCCTCGGCGGTGCAATCCGCGATCCGCTGTCCGGCCGTTCCTATGTATATCAGGCTATGCGCGTAACCGGCAGTGCCGACCCGCGCACCCCGATCAGCGAGACCCTGCCCGGCAAGCTGCCTCAGCGCAAGATTACCATCGGCGCAGCTGCAGGCTACAGCTCCTACGGCAACCAGATTGGTCTGGCAACCGGCCATGTACAGGAATACTATCATGATAAATTTGTTGCGAAGCGTATGGAAATCGGCGGCGTAATCGGCGCTGCTCCCCGCAGTGCAGTTCGCCGTGAGCGTCCCGCTGCCGGCGATATCGTAGTGCTGCTGGGCGGCAAAACCGGCCGTGACGGCTGCGGCGGTGCAACCGGTTCCTCTAAGGAGCACACCGTTGACTCCCTCATGAGCTGCGGCGCAGAGGTACAAAAGGGCAATCCTCCGACCGAACGCAAAATCCAACGTTTGTTCCGCAACCCTGCTGTAACCGCAATGATCAAACGCTGCAACGACTTCGGTGCAGGCGGTGTATCCGTTGCTATCGGCGAGCTGACCGACGGTCTTGTTATTGACCTCGACAAGGTTCCCAAGAAATACGAAGGCCTGGACGGCACCGAGCTTGCTATCTCCGAATCTCAGGAGCGTATGGCTGTTGTTATTGCTGCCGCTGACCGCGATGCCTTCATCAAATATGCTGACGAAGAAAACCTGGAAGCAACTGTTGTTGCTGACGTTACCGAAGAACCGCGCCTGGTTATGTTCTGGCGTGGCGATAAAATTGTTGACCTGTCCCGCGCTTTCCTCGATACCAACGGTGTTGCACAACACACCAACATCGTAGTAAGCGAAGAAAAAGAGGACAACGTATTCGAGCAGGTTCCTGCCGAAGTAACCTCCGCTGCTGACCTTGAAGCTGCATGGCTGGCTAACCTCGGCCGTCTGAATGTCTGCAGCGAAAAGGGCCTGTCCGAGCGCTTTGACAGCACCATCGGCCGCGGCACCGTAATGATGCCGTTCGGCGGCAAAACCCAGCTCACCCCGAGCGAGGGCATGGTAGGGCGCATTCCTGTGCTGCACGGCAACACCACCGCAGCCAGCGTAATGGCCTGCGGCTACAACCCGAACGTTGCCTGCTGGAGCCCGTTCCATGGCGCAATGTACGCTGTAACTGAATCCGTAGTTCGCGCTGTAGCATTGGGTGCCGACCCGGCTAAGCTGCGCCTGACTCTGCAGGAGTACTTCCCGAAACTGCATGATGCCAACAGCTGGGGCCAGCCGTTCAGCGCACTGCTGGGCGCTTTCACCACACTTGATGCTCTGGACCTGCCGGCAATCGGCGGCAAGGACAGCATGAGCGGTACCTTCATGGACAAAACCGTTCCGCCGACACTCGTTTCCTTCGCCGTAGGCGTAATCGACGGCAACAAGGCTGTATCTGCCGACTTCAAGGCAGCAGGCGACAAGGTAATCTTCCTGTCCTGCCCGCGCAATAGTGCAGAAGTCCTGGATTTTGCAGCGCTGAAGGAAAACCTGACCGCTGTACACAAGGCTATGGCAGCAGGCAAGATTGCTGCTGCTGCCGCTGTTAAAGAGGGCGGCGTAGCTGCACTTGTTACCACCATGAGCTTGGGCAATGAGCTTGGCTTTGAATTCATCAAACCGTTCCACGATACCGACATCCTCTTCACTCTGCAGCCCGGTGGCATGGTTATCGAGCTGGCAGCAGGCGTTGAACCGGAAGGGTTGTTCGAAGGCCTTGATTACATGCTGCTCGGCCACACTACTGCCAAAGCAGGCATCACCATCAACGACACCAAGATTGACGCTGAGAAAGCCTTTGCCGCATACCGCGAGCCGCTGCTGGGCATCTTCCCGGACGGCACTCCGAAGGCAGAGGAGCCTGCTGACATCGCTATGCCGCTGTACAAGAGCGAGCTGACTCTCACCGCTCCGGTGAATATCGCCAAACCGCGCGTATTCATCCCCGTATTCCCCGGCAACAACTGCGAATACGACAGCGCCCGTGCTTTTGAAGCTGCAGGTGCCGAAGCTAACACCTTCATCGTGCGCAACCTTACTGCTGCTGCTATCGAAGAATCCGTAGAAGCAATGGTTAAATATATCAACAACTCCCAGATTGTTATGATCCCCGGCGGCTTCAGCGCCGGTGACGAGCCTGACGGCAGCGGCAAGTTCATCGCTACCATGTTCCGCAACCCGCGCATCAAGGAAGCAATCAGCGACCTCTTGGAAAACCGTGATGGCCTGATGCTGGGTATCTGCAACGGCTTCCAGGCACTGATTAAGCTCGGCCTCGTTCCGTACGGCGATATCCGCGACATGACCAGCGATGCACCGACACTGACCTTCAACAACATCGGCCGTCATATTTCCCAGATTGTTACCACCAGAGTTGTTTCCAACAAATCTCCGTGGTTCAGCCTGTGCGAGCCCGGCGAAGAGCATGCAGTTGCCGTATCCCACGGTGAAGGCCGCTTCTACGCTCCGGAAAGCACTATCAAAGAGCTGTTTGCTAACGGCCAGGTTGCTACCCAGTATGTAAATGCTCAGGGCGTACCGACCATGAACACTCCGTTCAACCCGAACGGCAGCCTGTATGCTATCGAAGGCATCACCAGCCCCGACGGACGTATCCTCGGCAAGATGGGTCACAGCGAGCGCTTTGCTCCTGGCCTCTTCCGCAATATTGCGGGCGATAAGGATCAGAAGATTTTCCTGTCCGGCGTAAGCTACTTCAAATAAGCTGAGGCTTAATACCGACACAATAAAACGCTCTGCTGACCGTAAGGTTGGCAGAGCGTTTCTTTAGCTTTATATGCGTACATTTTGGCTATCCTCAAAAACCGTACAAAACCGTATAAACCGTACAAACGCAAGCTGGGCAAGGCTTTGCGCATGTACGGTTTTTGTTATGGTGTACGGTTTAGACGATTTTCAACTCTTTAACGAGAGCGTCCTGCAGCAGGCTGCTGAAATTGATATTGGCATCCAGAGCGCGCTTATTGAGCCACGCAGGAATAGTCAGAGTCTTTTTCACGGACTTTGTATTCTTCGCCAAGTCTATTTTCGACTGAATCAAGGAAGTATAGGTATTGGGTTCGGTCAATTTGATGTTTTGGGGAGCAGAAGCCTGAGGTAGCTTTTCGCTGTCCTCCAGCAGTCCCAGCAAAAAGCATTCCATAGCTTCCGCCGCGTTGGCCAGCAGCTCCTCCTGCGTATCGCCTTGCGTAAAGCAGCCCGGAAGGTCGGGGAATTCTGCCCACAGGCCATCATCATCAACATGAATAATTGCGGGATATATAACGAGCATGATGTAGCGCCTCCTTTATGTTCGATAATGTACGGAAAGATACAATAGTATATATTTATAGTTTCCTTGTATTTATTAATCCCTCATATGTTAAGTAATGCTGCCAATCGGGACAACTAAAAATAACTTGCTTTAAGAAAGAAAATCGCGATTCGTCTGCATTTATAATCCAATATAAAGTATCTACAGCAATGTTAGAAGACAAATCCAACGGCCAGCCATGATGTCCCGTGCCAATACATGGAATGGCTATTGTTTCACAACGATAGTATTCTGCTGCTTGTAGAATAGAGGCATAGCACTGACTAAATTTTTCTATGTTTATATCATTCTTTATATAATACTTGGGAGTGAGAACATGAAAAATATATTTTGCCGGCAAATTAAATCCTGGTGTTGCAATACATTCACCTTCAACAAGACCATCAGCGCATTCTAAATACTTATCCAATTCTGCTTCCCCGGCACTTTCATATATTGATTTACAAATGCCAGAGCCTTTAATTAAATGTTGATTAGCTGAATTGACAACAGCATCGCATTTTATCTCAGTAATATTGTTTTTGATAACCAAGTATTCCAATACGACCAACTCCTTATAAAAATATAAAAGAAAAGTTTGAAAAGACTATCGAATTTATCTGTTTACAAACTCATTTTAACACGTATATACGTATACAACAAGTAATATCGCAGCAATTATGCTATAATATACATATAACAAATGAGTGGAGGCGTATACAATGCTGGGTGCAATTATCGGCGATATTGTCGGTTCACGTTTTGAATGGGATAATTATAAAGCGAAGGATTTTGAGTTTTTGACTAATGACTGCTTTTTTACAGATGACAGCGTAATGTCTTTAGCATTATGTGAGGCGCTTTTGGAGAGCAAGCCTGATTTCAGTGATTTGCGCGAGCAGGCTGTAGCAAAAATGCGTGCCTTTGGTGACGCATATCCTGATGCCGGTTATGGCAGAACGTTTTCCTGCTGGCTTTATTTCGGCGACCCGCAGCCTTATAACAGCTATGGCAACGGTTCGGCAATGCGCGTGAGCGGTGTTGTCTATGCTGCGAATACTATGGAGCAGGTCAAACAGCTTTCGCTGATGGTGACGGATGTGACGCACAACCATCCGGAGGGCATCAAGGGAGCAGAGGCAACTGCTGTGGCAGCCTTTATGGCTAAGCAGGGCGCAGATATGCAAGCCATCAGGGATTATATTGATGCTAAATATTATCCTATGGACTTTACGCTCGATAGCATCCGCGATTCCTACATGTTCAACGAAACCTGTCAGAATACCGTACCGCAGGCATTGATGGCCTTCTTCGAGTCGACAAGCTATGAAGATGCTATCCGTAATGCTATTTCTATCGGCGGTGACAGCGACACACTGGCAGCAATCACCGGGGCGGTAGCAGAATGCTACTACGGCATTCCGCAAAAACTACGGGAGCAGGGCATAAGCTATCTGGACAAAAGACTGCTTGGTGTATTGCGTACATTCGAAGAAAAGTATCCGCCGAAGATTGCGGAACTGTAAGAACATGCTGTTGATGAAAATATTATGGACCTATCCAGGCAATTGATTGCAGAAAATATGGTAGCATCTAAGGTCCTGGCAGAATGAGTATTTTCTGATAAAAGTAATGATGATGTGTCAGAGCATCAACTTTAAGACAACAAAACCGTACAAACGCAGGCTGGGCAAAGCTTTGCGCATGTACGGTTTTTGTTATGTGTCAAAAAATGTTGATTTCCCTAAAATATTCGTGTAAAAATACGTGAAAAAATGCTCTTTTTTTACACTAAACTACACGAATAGCAAAAAACGCCTCAAATACACTGAAAATGAGAGGCGGTTTTAGACTACACAAGAGTGTTATCATATACTCAGAGCATTTGCCAAAACCGCTCCCACAGGAGTATTATATATTTAAAAGAAGAGAGGTGGGCCTTATGCTGCGCAAGCTATATTATGGTTCTAAGACTATTATCCAAAAGCCTGTCTATGGCTACGGCAAAAAATATAATGATTACGGCCTCGGCTTTTACTGCACCGAGGATATCAATATGGCGAAGGAATGGGCAGCAACAGCCAACCAGAACGGTTACGCCAACTGCTATGAGCTGGACTGCAGCGATTTGAAGCTTCTAAACCTGAATGCAGAGCAGTTCTGCATCCTGCACTGGCTGACGATTTTGCTGCAGAACAGGGAATTCGACACGCCCTCAGGCCTTGCGTATGAAGCAAAGGCTTATCTTCTGGAAAACTTCAAGGTCGATTACTCTGCCTATGATGCTATAATCGGTTATCGTGCGGATGACAGCTATTTTTCCTTTGCACAGGATTTCATCAACGGTACGATATCTTATCGCCAGTTGAACAATGCCATGCATCTGGGCAAGCTGGGGCAGCAATTCGTGCTGAAGAGCCGTAAAGCCTTCTCCCTGATTAAGTTTACAGGCTATGAGCTGGCAGAGCACACTGAATGGTTTGACAAGAAGAATAAGCGTGACAAGAGCGCCCGCCGTGAATATTTCAGCACGGAACGCAACAAGCGCCAACGCGGTGATATCTATATTACACAGATTATGGACGAGGAGATGAAAAGCGATGATGCACGCCTACGATAAGCTATATCTTGATAAAGCGCGCACAGCTCTTGCCCGTATGCTGGATTTCGCTGTCTACGATTTGCATTATGACATCAGCGAATTCTTCGAGCTTTTTCTCGCTTCCGGTATCGCCAGACGCTTCGAGCAGGGGGATTTCACTATCCTCGCCGGCATGTCGGGCGTGGAGCTTGCCTATATGGTTTTAGAGAACGTGGGACTGGCGCAGGAGCGCATTAAGCCTGATTATCCGGTCAACCGCAGTGAGGAATACTGGACAGGCTGGGCACTGGCCTACTATCAGTGGCAGACGGCGCTGAGTTTTGCGGAGATTAACCGCTACGTACCTATTAAAACTGTGCAGAGCCTCTACAATCCTTATCACGAGATGGATATCCGCCATTTTACTGAGAAGATGACGGAGCTTTATAAAGAGGCGAAGAAGGATACGAACCTGAAGCTGTTGCGCCAGAGGGCAGAGCTGACGCAAAGGGAGTTGGCGGAGCTGGCAGAGGTTCCGTTGCGCACTGTTCAGCAGTATGAGCAGCGACAGAAGAATATTAACCGCGCGCAGGCAGAAACGCTTGCCAGAATAGCCAAACAGCTTTATTGTAATATTGAGGATTTACTGGAGAAGGTCTAAAGAGCTCCACGACAACTAAATACCGTACAAAACCGTACAAACGCAGGCGGGGCAAGGCTTTGCGCGTGTACGGTTTTTGTTGTTGGTGTACGGTTTTATTGCTTTACGGCAGGATATTTGCTGTTTATAGCGAAATATATAATATTAACTATATTTCTTACGCATGAGCAAATGCTTGTGCCTGCTAAAGGGGAATGTTCTATGCAGACTATTGTTCCTAAAAAACAGATGACAGAAGAAGAAATTAAACTTTACTATATAACGCCCGAGCTGCAGAAGAAATGGAAAAATTCCATCCGCATGGAGTTCCAGATTACTGACGGACGCATTGATATCCGCGGCAACATGGTTTCGCGCAGGTCACCCAAGAAAGCTGACTATGTACTGTATTATAATGCTACACCGCTGGCGATTGTTGAGGCCAAGGATAATAAGCATGGTGTTTCCGACGGCCTGCAGCAAGCGATGCTTTATGCGCAGATGCTTGATGTTCCTTTTGCCTACAGCTCTAACGGCGATGCGTTTATGGAGCATGATTTTTTGGAGGGTAAGGAGCGCGAGCTGGCGTTAAGCGATTTCCCGACGCCAGAGGAGCTTTACCGTCGCTATAAAGATGGTAAGCAGCTGACGCCGGCGCAGGAGCAGATTATCAGGCAGCCTTATTACAGCAGCCAGGATACTTATACGCCGCGTTATTATCAGCAGGTTGCTGTCAACAGGACGGTTGATGCGATTGTCAGCGGAAAAAAACGTCTGCTGCTTGTTATGGCAACAGGAACGGGCAAAACCTGTGTTGCTTTCCAGATTGTTTACCGCTTGCTCAAGAGCAGGCAGATTAACAAGGTGCTTTATCTTGCGGACAGGAATATTCTTGTAGACCAGTCGATTGAGCAGGATTTTCTGCCCTTGAAGAATGTGGTGCATAAGATTAACTTTGCCCATGAGGATCCTGCCAAGATAACCTCTTACAGCGTCTATTTTTCACTTTATCATCAGCTGGCAGCGCGCGAAGAGGATGATGATGAAGGCGATATTGTAGAGAAGCTCAGCAAGCTGTTCAGCAGGGATTTCTTTGATTTGATTATTGTCGATGAATGTCATCGCGGTTCGGCCAAAAGAGAAAGCCGCTGGCGCAGGATATTGGAATACTTTTCCGGCTCCGTACAGCTTGGTATGACTGCTACGCCGAAGGAAACTAAATATATCTCTAATATTAATTATTTCGGTGAGCCTATTTACACCTATAGCTTGAAGGAGGGTATTGAGGATGGTTTTCTTGCTCCCTTCAAGGTTATCCGCGTTACGACGAATATCCACGATGGCTGGCGTCCATACAAGGGCCAGAAGGATGTTTACGGCCAAGAGATAGAAGATAGAATCTACACGAACAGTGATTTTGATTATACGATTATTCTGCAGGACCGTATTAATCAGGTGGCTGCAGAAATAACCAAGTATCTCAAAAGCACCGACAGGATGGCCAAGACGATTGTCTTTTGTGCGACAGAGGCTGCAGCGGAGCGTATGCGCGTGGCGCTGGTGAACGCCAACAGCGATATGGTAAAGCAGAATCCTGATTATGTGGTGCGCATCACCGGCAGTGATGCTTACGGCAAGGATAAGCTGGATTACTTTATTTCGGTAAGTGAAAAATATCCTGTTATCGCCACAACCTCCAAGCTGCTTTCTACCGGAGTTGACTGCAAAATGGTTAAGCTGATTGTTTTAGACCAGATGATCGGTTCCATGACCGAGTTTAAGCAGATTATCGGACGCGGTACACGCCTGCGTGTTAAGGAAGGCAAATATTCCTTTGTAGTTATGGATTTCCGCAATGTTACGCAGATGTTTGCTGACCCCGAATGGGATGGCCCGCTGACGATTGACGGAGAATATGATCCTAATCAGCCGCCTCAGACACCGTATCCTACACCGAAGCCCGGCGGCAAGTGCGCCGAACCGCCGGCCAAGCCCTTTGTAGATGCCAGAGGCTGCCGTGTGAGCGTTGTCAATAAGGTGGTGGCTGTTTACGATGCCAACGGCAAGCTGCTGCGTCAGGAGGATATTATTGACTACACCAAGCAGAATATCCGCCACGATTTTGCTTCTTTGGCTAATTTTATCCGCCAATGGTCTGCGGAAGAGAAGAAGGAGATTATCGCTAGGGAATTGAAGGAGAAGTATCATATTGATCTGGAAAAGCTGAAGGCGGAACAGAAGCTGCAGGATGTTGATGATTTTGACTTTATCTGCCACGTTGCCTTTGACAAAAAGCCGCTGACACGCAAGGAAAGAGCCAATAATGTCAAGAAACGCGATTTTCTTAGCAGATACAGCGGTATTGCGCGTCAGGTTCTGAATGCGCTGCTGGACAGATATATGGATGAAGGAATTTATGAGATAGAAAAGACGGAGATTTTGAAGTTGGAGCCTTTCCGTCAAATGGGCAAGCCTGCAAAAATTGCCCAGGCCTTTGGTGGCAAGGATGCCTATCAGCAGGCTATCAGAGAGCTGGAGCAGGCAATTTATGAGGAGGATGCAGGTTAATATATGAGTAATTTGACAGGCTTTGTGAAGCGTCTGCGCGACATTATGCGCAATGACGCCGGTATAAACGGTGATGCACAGCGCATTGAGCAGATTGCGTGGATGCTGTTTTTGAAGGTTTATGATACTAAGGAGCAGGATTGGGAATTTGCCGATGATGATTATGTATCTATTATTCCTGCGCCCTGCAGATGGGAAAGCTGGCGCATGATAATAAGGATGGCAAGGCGCTGACGGGCGATGAGCTTTTGCGCTTTGTGAATAACATTCTTTTCCCGGTTCTGAAGGGACAGGATTACAAGGAAGGCGATAAGGTTGTTGTCGCAGGCATTAAAGTAAGCTCCGCAACGCCTATTAAGCAGGCTATCGTGCAGACTACCTTTGCCGATGCCAACAACTATATGAAGGACGGCGTGCTGCTGCGCCAGCTTATCAATGTTATTGATGAGCTTGATTTGAGCGATTATGAGGAAAGCCACGCCTTTGGCGAAATTTACGAGAGCATTTTGAAGGAGCTGCAGAGCGCAGGCAGCAGCGGTGAGTTTTATACACCCCGCGCCGTGACGGACTTTATGGCGCAGATGATTGCGCCTCGGATTGGCGAGCAGATGGCGGATTTTGCCTGCGGTACCGGCGGCTTTCTGACAAGCTGGCTGAAGGAGCTGGAAAAGCAGGTCAAAACTACGGCCGACGAGCTTGCCTACAGCAATTCCATCTATGGCATAGAAAAGAAGCAGTTCCCTTATATTTTGTGCATTACGAATATGCTGCTGCATAATCTTGATGTGCCGCGTGTTTATCACGCCAACAGCTTGCTGCACAACGTGCTGGATTACACAGAGGATGACCGCTTCGACGTTATCCTGATGAATCCTCCCTACGGCGGCAGCGAAAAGGCTGATGTCAAAAGCCACTTCCCTTCGGACCTCGCCAGCAGCGAAACTGCCGATTTGTTTATGTCGGTGATTATGTACCGCCTGAAGCAGAACGGCAGGGCGGCGGTGATTTTGCCGGACGGCTTTATGTTTGGTACGGATAATGCCAAGGTGGCAATTAAAAAGAAAATGCTGAACGAGTTTAATCTGCACACGGTTATCCGCTTGCCGGGCAGCGTTTTTGCGCCTTATACCTCTATTACGACGAATATTTTGTTCTTTGATAAAACGCAGCCCACGGAAAAAACCTGGTTCTACCGCATGGATATGCCCGAAGGCTACAAGCATTTCAGCAAGACGAAGCCTATGAAGCAGGAGCATTTCGACAAGATGCGAGAATGGTGGCACAACAGGCAGGAGCTGGAGGCTGATGGCTTCCCCAAGGCCAAGTGCTTCAGTGCGCAGGAGCTGGCGGATAATTTGGGTTATAATCTTGACCAGTGCGGTTATCCGCATGAGGAGGAGGTTGTGCTGGCACCGGCAGAGCTTATTGCCAGATATGAGGAGGAGCGTGCTTCCCTGAATGCGGAAATTGACCGCGTGCTGGAGGATATCAAAGCGATTCTCGGAGGGGAGCAGGCATGACACCGCAGGAATTGAAAAACAGCATCCTGCAGCTGGCGATTGCAGGCAAGCTGGTGGAGCAGCGTGCGGAGGAAGGCACGGCGGAAGAGCTTTTACTTCGATTAAACATAGATTATACCTTAGATGGTCGCAAAGTCAAAAAGAAAGTTATAGATGATTATACAGAGGATGATTACCCTTTTGATATACCAAGCAGTTGGAAATGGGTGAAAATGGGTAATATATGCTTGATTGCTCGTGGTGGTTCTCCAAGACCAATAAAAGCTTTTTTGACAAATGATGAAAATGGCATCAACTGGATTAAAATCGGTGATACTGATAAAAACGGCAAATACATCCATAGTGCCGCAGAAAAAATTACCGAAGAAGGTACTAAAAAAAGCAGATTTGTCCACGCGGGAGATTTTCTTTTAACTAATTCCATGAGTTTTGGCAGACCGTATATTCTTAAAATAGACGGTTGTATCCATGACGGCTGGTTAGTTATTAGTCAAAAAGAAAAAGTTTTAGATGAAGATTTTCTTTATTACGTTTTATCATCTACATTTGCATACAACCAATTTGCAGGAAAGGTAAGCGGTGCAGTTGTAAAAAATCTCAACAGTGATAAAGTAGCAAATTCTTTTCTTCCTCTCCCTCCACTCGCAGAGCAAAAGCGCATCGTTGCCAAAATCGAACAGCTTTTGCCCTACATCGACCGTTACGAAAAGGCCTGGATCAGGCTGCAGAAGTTCAACAAACGCTTTCCTTCCGATATGCAGAAATCGCTGCTACAGTACGCCATAGAAGGTAAGCTTGTAGAGCAGCGTGCGGAAGAAGGCACGGCAGAAGAGCTTTTTGCACAAATTCAGGTGGAAAAGCAAAGGCTTGTTGCCGAAGGCAAGCTCAAAAAGCAAAAGCCCCTGCCGGAGATTACGGAAGAAGAGAAGCCGTTTGATATTCCCGAGAGCTGGAAGTGGGTGAGGTTGGGAGAAGTTTGCCTGCTCAATTCAAAAAATGATATAGACGATGATACAGAAGTATCCTTTATACCTATGGCATGTGTGAGCGATGGTTTTAACAATAAACACACATACGAAATACGCAAATGGAAAGAAATCAAAAAAGGCTACAACCATTTTGCAAATGGCGATATAGGTGTTGCTAAAATAACGCCTTGTTTCCAAAACAGAAAATCTGTCATTTTTAAAGATATGAAAAATGGTTATGGAGCAGGCACAACTGAATTAGTTAATGTCAGAAGTGTTAATGACAAAGTGTTCAATCTATATTTATTATGGTTCTTTAAATCAGAACATTTTATATTGAACGGAATGAAGTCTTTTACGGGAACTGCAGGTCAACAGCGAATTCATAAAGATTATTTGCCGACTTGCGTTTTACCTCTCCCTCCGCTCGCAGAGCAAAAACGCATCGTCGCACGTCTGGAGGAATTACTGCCCCTGTGCGACAGATTAAAAAAATAATACCGTACACAACAAATAAAACCGTACAGCCCCAAAGCCTTATGCAGCAAGGGGTTGTACGGTTTTGTACGGTTTGTACGGTTTGTACGGTTTTTAGAGAGCGCTCAGCCCTTATAGAAAAAACAGCTGATGAGTGCCACCTGCAGAAAGAAAATGAGCGGTACGCCGAAGATGAATTTCAAATGCTGTGTCTTGTGGTGGAAAAGCTGCATAGCGATAAATGCGCCTGCGCTGCCGCCGAGCGCTGCCAAAACCAGCAGCACTATTTCCGGCACACGCCAGCTATGCAGCTTGGCAAAGGCTTTATCCGCACCGTAGACGACAAAGGCGGTGCAGTTGATGAAGATCAGGTAATAATATAAAAAGCTGTGCATAGTTCATACCCTCACTTTCTCCTGTTCAGCTGCTTTACTCCAGCAGCTTGGCGATATCCGGCAGGGGAGCGACGCTGCGCTTTAAAATGCCGTGCATATAGGCAATGGCAATGCCATAGTTGGTCATGGGGACGTTCTGCGCTGCAGCACGCTCGCTGCGGCTTTGCATTTCGCGTTCGTTGAGCATGCAGCCGCCGCAATGCACTACAAGCTTATATTGTGACAAATCCTCGTGGAATTCCGTGCCGCTGCTGAAGCAGAATTCAGGCTCCGCTTTGGTGAAGCTGCGAATCCAGCCGGGAAGCTTTACTGTGCCGATGTCCTGACATTGGCGGTGGTGCGTGCAGCCCTCGCTGATGAGCACCTTATCACCGTCCTTGAGCGTATCGAGCACACGCACAGCCTCTACGGCTGAGCTGAGCGTGCCCTTGTAGCGCGCCATGAGGATGGAGAAGGAGGTGAGCGGAACGGTGGGCGGTACGATTTTGCTGACTGCGCCGAAGGCCTGACTGTCGGTTACGACGAGCTTGGGCGGGAAGGCAAGGCGTGCCAGTGCTTCCGCCAGCTCGCTTTCCTGCACAGTTACGGCTATGCCCTTGTTGTCGAGCACGTTACGCAGTACCTGCTGCTGCGGCAGGATGAGTCTGCCCTTGGGTGCGGCGCTGTCAATCGGCGTTACGAGCACTACGATGTCGCAGGGCTTGATTAAGTCGCCGAGCAGCTGGCGTTCTACCTCACGCGGACGCAAAGCGGCGATAGCCTCCTTCAGCTCGTTGATATTGCGGTTGGCCAGGGCGCTGACGAGGAAGCATTGCTTCGTGAGCTTCATGGCCTCCATGGTGAGCAGTGCCTGGCGCATTTCGTCCAAAAGCTCTACCTTGTTCAGTACGAGGATAGATGGGAGCTTTTTCGCCTGCAGCTGCTGCCACAGCGCTTTATCCGCTTCGCTGAGGCCTACACTGGCATCGACTACGAGCAAAGCAATGTCGCACTTATTAAGCACCTGCTGAGCCTTGGCAATGCGCTGCGCGCCCAGCTCGCCCTCATCATCGAGGCCAGGGGTGTCGATAATCATCACCGGGCCGAGGGGCAAAAGCTCCATAGCCTTATATACGGGGTCGGTAGTGGTGCCCTTTTGTTCGCTGACAATAGCAAGCTCCTGACTGGTGATGGCGTTGATCAGGCTGGACTTGCCGGCGTTACGCTTACCGAAGATGCCGATGTGGATACGTTCGGCAGCGGGAGTTGTATTCAATGACATGGTGGGTTCTCCTTTGCATATATAAGAAAAAATATACCATAATGAGGCCTATATTTCGGAGAATACAGTGTCCTTACGGTCAGCAAAAATTACGGCCACTCATTTCGTGTGGAACCAAGACGAAGCGGCGCAAAACTCGCGCTATGCTGACAAATACTACTATAAAAATCAGGCGTAGCGCTCAGACATTGCGCCCCTTCTGTGGTTCCAGACACTCATTCGCTGTAATTTTTATTCCCTTTACGACACTATATTCTCCTGTTTTTACGTTGTAGTTCTAGCTATATTTTTAAATAACTTTTGGTTCAACATGGTACATGCTTAGCTTGGGTAGCAAAAAAGGCTGCAGCACTTTCGCACTGCAACCTCATTGTTACAAATTATTTTACAAGCTCCATTTTGGGGTTAGGATTGTATTTGCGGCCGGCCTTAGCGCAGTCCTTGCCGTCAACCTTAACGATATCAGCAGTGTAGTTGATGTTGCCGTCAAAGAAGGAAGAACCTACTGCATAGGTATCAACCGGTACGCCCATTTCCTCAAACGCTGCTACGCGCTCAGCGTCAAAGCCGCCGGAAGCGATAATCTTAACGTGGTTGAAGCCTTCGGCATCCAGCGCACGGCGAACGTTGCAAACCAGCTCCTTGCAAACACCGGTCGGTTTAAAGGTACCGATCTGAGTCCACAGGCTCTTGTCAACCATACTGCCGGAGGTATCAAGACGCACACCTGCAAGCTTTTTGCCCAGCTTGCGGGCAACAGCCAGAGAAGTATTTACGCAGTCGTTGTCAAAGTCAACCAGAGCGATACGAGCGATAGACGGATCAACATATTTATCGAATGCTTCGGTAGCAGCAACAGTGTCACCCTTATAGGAAGCAATCAATGCATGGGGGATAGTGCCCAAACCCTTGCCGCCTGCTGCCAGAGCATTGGCATCGGTAGAAAAGCCGTGGATGCCGCCAACCAAAGCTGCATAGCCGTCGGATTCCTGAGTCTGGTAAATATCATAGCGTGCAGGGAAGAAAAGCACCGGCTTGCCGTTGGCAGCCTTCACTACGCGGCGAACATTGGTAGCAATGCGGCTCTGGCGTGCCAGAATACCCAGATAGATTGTTTCCAGATGCGCAAAGTCGGCATAATCGCCTTCGATAGTCATAACGGTTTCCCATTCATCAACCTCTTCGCCGTCACGCAGGGAATGAATTTCGATAGTTTCCGGATGGAAAGCACATTGACGAATCAGAGCAATGACCTCGTCGGTACCGCAAACAACAACATGGTCACGGGCGAACACCTGCATCAGCACGCGCGGATGATAATTATCACCGTTTAAGATTTCTTCGGAACGCATAAAATATGCGTCAGTATAATAACCTTCTTTAATTTTTTCTACAGGAAAGCTAAAGCTTTCAACAGGTCTTCTTGTAGTCATTTGATGAGCCTCCCAAAAATTTCTCACGAATTTTACTCTTTGCGAGAACATTAACTATTGATTGTAGTTAAAAATATGATACAATATAAAGGCTATGATAGCAAGCCTTTTTCGCAAAAAAATTCCGATTAGCTATATTTCCGATACAATATAGATGGTGATAAATATGCACGAAACACGAAAAAAATATACTGTGCTCCTGCTTTCGGCACCCATAGGCTCGGGACACAGGCTGGCAGCCGAAGCGCTGGAGCAGGCCTTCGCCGACCGTCCGGAGGTTGAGGTCATCCACGGCAACATCTTCGACTTCTTCCCGCAGCTTCTGGGCAAGGCCTTTTTAGGCACCTACCTGTGGATTTTAAAATGCTGCCCGTGGCTCTACAAGCTGGCCTACAGCTGGGGCAACAAGCAGGGCGGCTCCCTGTGGCTGCGTGAGCTCTTAAACCGCCTCTTAGCACGCTTAGGCGGCAGCTACCTGCGCAGTGTGCAGCCTGACGCGGTAATCGCCACGCACGCTACACCCGCAGGCATTATCGGCTATTATAAAAAGCAGCATCCCGACCTTTGGCTCGGCGCTGTGGTGACCGACTTTACGATTCACCGCTGGTGGGTTTGCGACGGCGTGGATACCTACTTTATCGCCGACGAGCTGCTGCGTGATAAGCTCAATACCTATGCCGACATTCAGGCTACGGGCATTCCCGTGCGCCAGCAGTTTATGATTAAGCACGACAAGCAGAAATGCCGCGAGTTCTTCGGCTGGGACGAAAACGAACGCGTCTGCCTTTTGATGGGCGGGGGCGAGGGCCTGCTGCCGATGTCCGAGATAATCACGGCGCTGCAGCGCGCCGCTCTGAAAAACCTGCGCGTTGTCGCTGTTACCGGCCATAACGAGGCGTTGGCCGAAAAGCTGAGCGAAAAATACGGCGCTACGGCCGAAATCTATGGCTTCCGCGAGGATGTGCCGCAGCTTATGGCAGGCGCAGATATGATTATCACCAAGGCTGGCGGTCTGACCTCTGCCGAGGTGCTGGCGAGCGGACTGGACCTTTTAATCTACAAGCCGCTGCCGGGGCAGGAGGAGGGCAACGCCGCCTTCCTGCAGCAATACTGCGGCGCTCTGGTGGCACGCTCTACCGACGAGCTGGTGCAGCACATCAAAAACAGCACGGTAAGCCCGCGTGAGGCAGCAGCCTGCAGCGAGCACGCGCATCCGCTGGCAGCACAGCAGATTGTTGACTACGTTATGCAAAGACTGCAAAAATAATTTTCGGACTCCTTCGCATGAGGGAGTCCTTTTTGCTGTCTGCAAGGCGATTCCGGCGCACCTTGCAGAAGATTTTGTGCGACATTTTACGGACAATTTGCTGATAATTTCTTCTATTGTATAATTAATTTACTTGACCAATACGAATTTCATCATTATAATGTAAGAAAATCGCATATTATGAAGGCTGTGGCATGAAGTTCCGCTCTGACTGCATAATCATGTAGAGAAAACAGGAGGAGTGTGACCTTATGGATACCTTATACCTTGCTGCTGTCTGCGCTGTTGTCCCCGGTCTGGGACGCAGCAGAATACCTGATCTGATTAACGCTTTGGGCAGTGCCCGCGCTGTTTTTGAAGCAAGCGCCGCCACGCTCACGGCAACAGGGCTTTGTACGCCGCGAGCAGTGCAAAACTTTATCAGCAACCGTGATGCGCGTCTGCCGCAAAGGCTGGATTACTTCTGCCGTCATAACGGCGTGCAGATACTGGCCTATACCGACACTGACTATCCGCAGAGCCTGCAAAACCTGAGCGACAAGCCTTTGGTGCTCTACGTCAAGGGTGAGCTGCCGCAGGCAAATTATGCTTTGGCCATCGTCGGCTCACGTCGCTGCACGGAATACGGTGTGCGTGCTGCTGCCTGCTTTGCGCAGGCTATGACGCGTGAGGGCATACCAATCATCAGCGGCGGTGCCAAGGGCATTGATACGGCGGCGCACGAGGCCTGCTTGCAGGCCGGAGGGACGACGGTGGCAGTGCTTGGCTGCGGTCTGGATATTGTCTATCCGTCCGAAAATGCCAAGCTGTTTGCCCGCATTGCCGAGCAGGGAGCATTGGTGACGGAATATCCGCCGGGAGTACCGCCCATAGCGGCCAATTTTCCTGCGCGCAACCGCATCATCGTCGGTCTGTCGCAGGCCGTGCTGGTTGCAGAGGCAGGCAAACGCAGCGGCGCTGTAATTACGGCGAATATCGCTGCAGATGAGGGACGCGAGGTATATTGCGTACCGGGGAATATTTTCGACGGCAGCAGCATTGGCTGTCACGAGCTTATCCGCACCGGTGCCAAGCTGGTAGATATGCCACAGGATATTTTAGACGATAAAAGAAGCTGGCAGCAGGCAATGAACCGCCGCATAACCCAGCCGAGTATATTTGACTGCGCGCCGCAGGAGCCAAAGCCTGCGCCCGCACCTGTCACAACGGAATTAGGAGCGAAGCTGCTGGCACTTTTGCAGGCAGGAGCGCTTTCTTTAGAAAAGCTGACGGAGCAGAGCGGAGCCGCTTTTGCTGCCGTGAGCATGGAGCTGCTTGACCTGCAGGCCGCCGGACTGGTGGCTACAGACCAGGCGCAGCGTTACTACCGAAAGTAGGAGGAACATAAATGGCAAAGACTCTGGTTATCGTGGAATCACCTACGAAATCCAAGACTATCGAAAAATTTTTAGGTAAAAACTATACTGTAAAGGCTTCAATGGGACATCTGCGCGACCTGCCGAAAAGCACCCTGGGTGTAACCTTTCTGCCGGACGAGGAGCATGCAAACGAATTTGAGCCGAAATATATCAACATCCGCGGCAAGGGCGATTTGATCAAATCCCTGAAGGCTGAAGCCAAAAAAGCCGACAAAGTTTTACTGGCAACTGACCCTGACCGCGAGGGTGAAGCAATCAGCTGGCATCTGGCATTTATCTTGGGCATCGACCCGACATCTGCCTGCCGCATTGAATTTCATGAGATTACCGCTGCCGCTGTCAAGGACGCTATCAAGCATCCGCGCTGCATTGACATGGATATGGTTGATGCACAGCAGGCACGCCGCATTTTAGACCGCATCGTAGGCTATCAGCTGAGCCCGCTGCTCTGGCGCAAAATCCGCAAGGGCCTGAGCGCCGGCCGCGTACAGTCTGTTGCAACTAAAATTGTTGCTGACCGCGACCGTGAAATCGAAGATTTTGTGCCGGTAGAATACTGGACGTTAAGCGCCAAGCTGCGTGAAGGCAGCAAGGGACAGCTCTTTGAAGCGGAAGCAGTAAAATATAAGGGCAAAAAGCTGGAGCTGCACAACGAGGCAGAGGCAAGAGCAGCGGAGGAAGCACTCTCCAAAGCCGATTATATCGTGAGCGACGCTGTAAAGAAGGAACGCAAGCGTCACCCCGTACCGCCGTTTACTACCTCCAGCATGCAGCAGGAGGCCAACAAAAAGCTCAACTTCAGCGCCAAAAAGACCATGATGCTCGCACAGCAGCTTTATGAAGGCGTATCTCTGGGTAAAACCTCCGTCGGCCTTATTACCTACATGAGAACTGACTCCGTGCGTCTGGCAGAGGTTGCCATTGCCGAAATCCGCGACTATATCAAGCAAAACTTTGGCAGCGAATTCTGCCCGTCGAAGGAAAACCATTACAGCACCAAAAAGAACGCTCAGGACGCGCATGAGGCGATTCGTCCGACCAGCGTCATGCGTACCCCGGCCGAGATGCAGGAGTACCTCACCAACGACCAACTGAAGCTGTATACGCTCATCTGGAACCGCGTTGTTGCCAGTCAGATGACGGACGCTGTTTATGACGTTACCACCCTGACGATTGATGCTGCCGACTACCAGCTGCGCGCAACAGGCTCCGTGCTGAAATTCCCGGGCTTCTTGCAGCTGCACAGCAAATATGACGATAAAGAAAAGGACTCCAAGGTTCCTTACGTCGAATCGGGCACCAAGCTGCTGCTTTACAAACTCATGCCGGCAGAGCAGCACTTCACCGAGCCGCCTGCGCACTTCACCGAAGCAACGCTCATCAAGGAGCTGGAGGAGAAGGGCATCGGCCGCCCAAGCACCTTTGCACCTACCATCGTTACACTGCTTACCCGCAGTTACGTTGTCAAAGAGGCCAAAAAGCTGCTCGTTACCGAGCTTGGCATTATGACTGTGGATATGCTCACCGAATACTTCAAGGGACTCATCAACATCGGCTTCACTGCCCAGATGGAAGAAAAGCTGGATGAGGTTGCTGAGAAGAAGCACACCAAGGACGAAGTTCTCAGCGAATTCTATGGTCCCTTCAAAAAGGATCTGGACCACGCAGGCGTGGCAATTCCTATCGTCGAAATCCCGCTCGAGGTATCCGACGTTCCCTGCGACAAGTGCAACGACGGCACCATGATGGTTATCCGCGAAGGACGCTTCGGCAAGTTCCTGGCTTGCCCCAACTTCCCCAAATGCCGCAATACCAAGCCCATTCTGCACCCGATTGGTGTTAAATGTCCTAAGTGCGGCGCCGATATCCTTGAACGCAAAAGCAAGACCGGCAAGGTATTCTATGGCTGCGAAAGATATCCTGACTGCGATTACACCACCTGGGATAAGCCGCTCAACGAGGAATGCCCGGAATGCAAGCATATGATGGTAGAGCACGTAGAACGTAACGGCAGCAAGCGCAAGTTCTGCAGCAACCCGGAATGCTCCAAGGCAAGACCGGTATATGCTTCCAAAACCGCTGCAGCAAAGACTACGGAAGCTAAAACAACCGCAACCAAGAAAACTACGGCGGCTAAAAAGACTACCGCTAAGAAAACTACTGCTACCAAAACTGCTGCGAAGAAAACCATTGCAGCAAAAAAGACTACTGCAAAGAAAACAACCGCAACGAAAAAAACTACTACAACTAAGAAAGGCAGCAACGAATAAATGACTATCTCTCCTGTACACGTAATCGGTGCGGGCCTGGCAGGCTGCGAAGCCATTACTCAGCTCACGCGCCACGGTATCCCTGTAATCCTGCACGAAATGCGTCCTGTAAAAAGTGACGAAGCACATAAAACCGCATATTTTGCCGAGCTTGTCTGCAGCAACTCCCTGCGCGCAGGCAACATTGAAAACGCTGTCGGCCTGCTGAAGGAAGAAATGCGCCGTTTAGGCTCTCTCATCATGCAAAAGGCTGACGAGCATCAGGTGCCTGCCGGCGGCGCTCTGGCTGTTGACCGCGACGGCTTTGCCGCTGCCGTAACCGAAGCAGTAAAGGCTAATCCGCTAGTTACCGTCATCCACGAAGAGGTGACCGACCTGGAAAGCCTTGAAGGCACTGTCATCGTAGCCAGCGGCCCGCTGACCAGCGACGCGCTTTTCGCCGATATCAAAAAGCTGCTGCAGGCTGATTATCTGCACTTCTTTGATGCCGCAGCGCCTATTGTTACCGCCGATTCCCTTGACTATGACAAGGTTTATCGTGCGTCCCGCTACGACAAGGGCGGCGCCGACTACCTCAACTGCCCCTTCTACACGAAGGAGGAATACGTTGCCTTCTGGGAAGCTCTCTGCAATGCGGAAAGCGCTCCCGTAAAAGATTTTGAGCATGATGTATTTGAAGCCTGCATGCCTATCGAGGAAATGGCTGCAAGAGGCGAGGACACCATGCGCTTCGGTCCGCTGAAGCCTGTAGGCCTCATTGACCCGCGTAATGGCAAGGAAGCATATGCAGTAGTACAACTACGTCAGGATAACGCCGCTGCCTCCCTTTATAATCTGGTAGGCTTCCAGACACATCTCAAATGGCCGGAGCAAAGACGTGTTTTCGGCATGATTCCCGGTCTGGAGAACGCAGAGTTCGTCCGTTTCGGCGTAATGCACAAAAACACCTATCTGAATTCGCCGCAGCTGCTGGATAAGCACTTCAACCTGCGCAGCAACAAGCGCTTCTACTTTGCCGGACAAATGACAGGCGTAGAAGGCTACGTAGAATCGGCAGCCTCTGGACTGATGGCCGGTTTAGCTGCTGCAAGAGCGGTACTGGAGCTGCCGGAGGTAGAATTCCCCGACGTAACCGCACACGGAGCACTGGCCAACTACATCAGCAACCCGGCGATTGAAAACTTCCAGCCGATGAACATCAACTTCGGCCTCATTCCGCCGCTCACTGTACGCATCCGCAAGAAAAGAGAAAAGAACGCTCAGATTGCAGCACGCGCTTTGGAAGCACTGGACGGCTTTCTGCCTGTGCTTAAAACTGAACAGGCGTAAATTTCAGCCTGTTATCTCTGAAATATGCTGAGAAAACCAAAAATATTTTTAGAGAAAGACAATATGTGTCCTCCCGCTATGGTAAAATTTGCTTATAGCCGGTGGCAAAACGTTTGCTTAAGAGAATGATTGTGCTATAATTAGCTTAAAGAGATTTTCTTGCATCAACCGCTTTGCAAATTTCATGGCAGGGAGGAACTAATAATGACAGATTTACGCATTGCAAAGGATCGTTTGCTCTATATGTATTCGCGTCTGGTAGACGGCAAAATGCTCTACAAGAAGGAAGAGGCCCAACGCTTCGGCTGCTCCTTACGCTCTATTCAGCGCGACATAGAAGACTTGCGGTCCTTTTTACATGAGCAGAATGAAGCATCAGGCCTGGTACAGGATTTGGTCTACAACCAGAAGCTCGGCGCTTACCAGCTTGTACCGCCATCACGCAATCTGCTGTCCAACGAGGAGGTTTTCGCCACGCTCAAAATACTGCTGGAGAGCAGGGCATTCACCAAAAATGAGCTGTATCCGATTCTTGATAAGCTGATTGACTGCTGTATCCCTAAAACGGAGCAGCAGCGTGTGAGCGAGCTTATAGGCAACGAAAAGCTGCTTTATGTAGAACCGCAGCACAAGGATAAGTTCCTGAAGAAAATGTGGGAGCTTAGCGGCGCTGTGCATGAGCATCTGGAAATAATCATCAACTACCGCCGTACCGACGGTGTGCTGGTGCAGCGCAGACTGCAGCCCGTAGGCATCATGTTCTCCGAATTCTACTTTTATCTGGCAGGCTTCATTGTGCCCAAGGAAAAGGAGGAGCTCAAATTCGAGATAGAAAACGATCCCTTCCCGACTATCTACCGCATCGACAGAATCAACAGCTTTAGCGTCACCGAAACGCATTTTGCCGTTCCGTATTCCAAACGCTTTGAGGAGGGCGAGTTCCGCAAGCGTATCCAGTTTATGTACGGCGGCCATCTGCAGCGCCTGCGCTTCCTGTTTAAGGGTGGCAGCTACGAGTACATCCTTGACCGCCTGCCTACGGCAAAGGTAGTAGAGGAGGGCGAAAACGGCACACTTATCGAAGCGGAGGTTTTTGGCAAGGGCATTGATATCTGGCTTAAAAGCCAAGGCGAGCTGATTGAGGTTATTTCCAGACAGGAAATACCGGTAAATTAAGTGCAAAATTCATTTTCGCAAAAAATATCTAAAAATTTCTCAAAAATTTTTTTAGGATAGCCAATCTCTGGCTATCCTATTTTTTATAATAAGATTATGCTAAGGCATAACGCAAAAGTAACACTGATTGCTGGCACGTTTTTCAGGAATGCGCCTGTATTTACTTTGGCAAGCAGTATCAAGGCTGTCTTCGCACCTTTTTTTACATGAAGAAATTCCGGAAATACTGTAAGCTATAATCAGTAAGAAGTAGAGGAGTGGATGATATATGTATTGCGAAAAGTATGTAGAAATGGGCAGAAAAATACGTTATTACAGAATCATGCAGGAGCTGGGGCAGGGGATGCTCGCAGAGCAGATAGGCATTACTCCGCAGTATTTGAGCAAAATCGAGCACGGAAGCGCGCGCCCGAGTATGGACCTGGTATTCCGCATTGCCGATAAGCTGCAGGTGAAGGTGTCGCACCTGCTGGAGGCCTGCTGATACTTTAAGCCGGGCATGGATTTTTCCTCCTTTTTGTGGTACAATACCCATGTAATTGCTTCTGCTCGAGGCAATTAACAGCGTGACTGCCCCAGGGCAGCATACATGTAAGGAGGCAATTTAATATGAACGAGCAAAACAGCGTTTTAAACATCATTGGCAAGGTAAGCGGATTGTTATCCAAGTACATCGCCGTCGTGATTTTAATCACCTCTGCGATTGCCTTTACCCATCCGCAGGAATTCATGTGGATTCCGCAGTATACAGCTCTCTTCCTGGGCACGGCAATGTTCGGAATGGGCCTGACCATCAAGCGCGAGGACTTCCAAATCGTCTTTTCCCGACCTAAGGAGGTTATTTCCGGCTGTATCCTGCAATACACCATCATGCCCCTGGCAGCCTACCTGTTGGCTGTAGTGATGAATCTTGATACTGATATCGCTCTGGGCGTTATCCTTGTAGGCTGCTGCCCCGGCGGTACTGCCAGCAACGTTATTGCCTACATCGCTAAGGGTGACGTTCCCTTATCCGTTGGCATGACCATCACTTCGACTCTGATTGCACCGCTAGTAACACCTGTGCTGGTGTACCTGCTGGCAGGTTCCTGGGTTGAGGTAAGCTTTATGGCTATGGTACTTTCCGTAGTGAAGATTGTGCTGCTGCCTGTGCTTGCAGGTATCATCTTAAACAGCCTTTTCCACGAAACCATCGTCAAGCTGGGCGGTATTCTGCCGCTGGTTTCCGTTGTAGCGATTGTAACCATTATCGATGGTATCGTTGCTGTCAACGCTGCTAAGCTGATGAGCTGCGGCCTGATCGTAATGTTGGCAGTTGTCCTGCACAACGGCATCGGTATGGCACTGGGCCTGGGCATGGCGCGTCTGATGAAGGTATCCTACGCTAAGGAAACCTCCATTGCTATCGAGGTTGCTATGCAAAACAGCGGTCTGGCGCTTGCTCTGGCGACCGCAAACTTCGCCGCAAATCCGCTGGCCACGCTTCCGGGCGCTATCTTCAGCGTATGGCACAATGTTTCCGGTTCTATTTTCGCCAGCTGCCGCATCAAAGAGGTAGAGGAAAAGCAAAAGCTGGAGCTGAAGGAGCACGCAATAGCAAAATAAGCGTAAACACTAAAGGCACTACTGTGAGCGCAGTAGTGCCTTAATTATTGGTATAGCGTAATGCAGGGGAGCCTACATATTATTTTTTGCTTTTATTATCCAAACCGAAAAGCATTTCCATAGGCTGCTCCGGCGCTTCCTTAACCGTCGCGCCTGTGCTGAAGCCAGGCATTTCCGCCTTGGTCAGCTCAATTTTGCCGTATTGGCGCTCATAATCATCAATAACCCATTTCAAAATCTGTTCGATTTCCTTATTGACCGAACGGCCATTTATCTTTGCCAAATGCTTCATCTTATTCATAATAATAGGGTGAATGCGCAGTGTAAAGCGTGCTTCTTCCATGAATACTCCCTCCAGATTCTGACTATTCTACTAATTATTATAGGCAAGAACAGCGCTTTTGGCAAGGAGATAATCTTTTTTAGCAACAGCTAACTCTTTTTACAAGAATTTCAGACAATAGATATGCAAATATGTTATAATAAATACCATAGTGTAAATTTTTAGGAGGCAACAATGACTTTAGCAATAAATGCCGTATACCACGGCTTTAAGGTTTTACAAGCACAATTTGTAGATGAAATCAGCTCCCAGGCATATATCATGGAGCATATCAAGAGCGGCGCACGCCTGTTGTACCTTGCTAACGATGACGATAACAAGGTTTTTTCTATTTCCTTCAGAACTCCGCCTGCAGATGATACAGGTGTGGCACATATTCTGGAGCATTCCTCTCTCTGCGGCTCCCGCAAATATCCCTTAAAGGAGCCCTTCGTAGACCTCGTCAAGGGTTCTCTGAACACCTTTTTGAACGCTATGACCTTCTCGGATAAGACCATGTATCCCGTTGCCAGCCGCAACGATAAGGACTTCCATAACCTGATGGACGTATATCTGGACGCTGTGTTCTATCCTTCCTTCTACCAAAACAAATACACCCTGCGTCAGGAGGGCTGGCACTATAATCTGGACAGCCTTGACGGCGAGCTGAGCTACAACGGGGTTGTTTATAACGAAATGAAGGGTGTATATTCTTCGCCGGACGCTTATCTGGAAAACGAAGCAATGAAGGCTCTGTTCCCCGACAACTGTTACCGCTTTGAATCCGGCGGCTATCCGGACGCTATTCCGCAGCTGACTCAGGAAAAATTCGAGCAGTTCCACAAAACCTATTACAGCCCGGAAAACAGCTATATCTATTTATACGGTGATATGGATATCGACGCTACTTTGGAATATCTCGACAGCGAATATCTGAGCAGCTTCGAAAAGACGGGCACTGTTGATTCCGCCATCGCAGAGCAGCAGCCACTGATGCGTACTGCGGATATTGAAGCCTTTTATCCAGTTGGAGCCGAGGAGGACTGCACTGCCAAAACATATCACGAACTTTCTATCGTAACCGGCAAGGCAACCGACCTGCAGACCAGCATGGCTCTGAGCCTGCTGAAAAGCACATTGCTGGACAGCGAATCCTCCGCACTGCGCCGTGCGCTGATGGACGCAGGCGTGGGCCAGATTATCAACGGTGGCTATACCTCAAGCATGTATCAGCCGGTATTCTCTATCCGTGCCAGCGGCAGTGAGAAGGAGCTGCGCGATAAATTTATCAGCGTTATCTATAAAACATTGCAGGACATCACCATCAACGGCATTGATAAAAAACTGCTGGAGGCTAACATCAACTCCATGGAATTCAAGCTGCGTGAAGCAGATTTCGGCGGCTATCCCAAGGGACTGATTCTGGGCATCGGCGTTATGGATAACTGGCTGTATGACGGCAATCCGATCGAGGGCCTCTGTTACAACAAATATCTGGCAGCTCTGCGCGAGGGCCTGAAAACCAACTATTACGAAAGCATTATTGAAAACTATCTGCTGGACAACACCCATAAGGTGCTGGTAACCCTGCTGCCGCAGCCCGGCAAGGAGGAGGCAGACCAGGAGGCCGCTGCTGCCAAAATGAGCGCTATCAAGGCACAGATGAGCCAGGATGAGCTGCAGCAGCATATCGACGAATGCGCCGAGCTACACCGCCTGCAGGCTACGCCTGACAGTGAGGAAGCACGCGCAACCATCCCTGTACTGAAACGCAGCGACATCAGGCAGGAGGTAGAGAAGATTGAAACGCAGGAGGAAGAGCTGGGCGCAAGCCATCTGCTGTATCTGCCTCGCAACACCAATAAAATCGCATACACCAGCTTCTATTTTGATATCACCGACATGGAGGCAGAAAAGCTGCCTCTGTGCTATCTGCTCACAGATATCATGGGCAAGTTCAACACCGAGCGCTACAGCTATCAGGAGCTGGCAACCAACGCCATTATGTACACCGGTGGTATTGCGTTCGCTGTACGCGCCTTCACCGAAGCAGAATCTACAGATGATTATAAAATTTACTTCTCCACCAAAGGCAAATGCCTCACCGATAACCTGCCGAAAATGCTGGATATCCTGCAGGCCATTGCTTTGGAAAGCAAGATGGACGACCTTGACCGCTTCCGCGAGCTGGTATCCGAGCTGAAAACCGATTGGGATGACAATTTCTTCAACCGCGGTCAGACCGTTGCTATCACCAGACTGTTCTCCTATTGCTCTGCCGGCGCGCGCGTCAACGAGCAGGATGAATTCAGCTATTACCAGTTCCTCAAAAAGCTGACCGACAACTTCGACGAGCTGGCACCGCAGGTACTGGAGCAGTTGCGCCTGTTAATCAAACGCTTCTTCCAGAAGAACCGTTTCCTGCTCAGCTATAGCTGTGACGTAAAAGAGCAGGCAACAGTAAGACAGCAGTGCCTTGATTTCATCAGCAAGCTGTCTGATGCAAAAGCAGGGAAGAAGGCTGAGGTTCTGCCCGTAGGCACCGTTAACGAGGCTATTGCTACCGCAGGTAAGGTACAATACGTTGCTGCAGGCGGCAACTTTGCTAAGCACGGTCACAAATACGTGGGCGCGATGGCTGTACTGGAAACCATTCTGAGCTATGAATATCTCTGGACCAAAATCCGTATCCAGGGCGGCGCTTACGGCGTTACCGCACGCTTTGAGCTGAACGGCGTAGGCGTGTTTGCATCCTACCGCGACCCGCAGCTGCCTAAAACTCTGGAGGCTTACCAAGGTCTGGCAGAATGGCTGAGAAACGAGGAATTCCCCGAGCGCGAGCTGAACAAGTACGTTATCGGTACCATCAGCACGATGGATAAGCCCCTGACCAACAGCATGCGTCTTGACAAGGCAACTGCGCAATATCTGAAGCACGTTCCCGTTGAGCTGCGCCAGCGCATCCGCAACGAAATCCTCAATGTAAGCAATAAAGACCTGCAAGCACTGGCTAAGGTAGTAGAGGACATGCTCAGCGACGGCCTGATCTGCGTAGTCGGCGGCAAGCAGCCTATCGAAGCCAATAAATCTTTGTTCAACAATATCATCAATGCGTAAATCTGTACGCTGTTAAGCTTACACCAAAGCTAAGAAAACCCGTGACCTCCGAAGGAAGTCACGGGTTTTGTCGTACATAAAAGTGCTATAAGGTTAATCTAACTCGCCGTTCTGCGCCTTTTTAACAAGCTCCTGATAAGCGTTATAAACGCCGCTGTTGAAGCAGGTAAGCACAACGCTCATGCCATAGTCGGCGTTGGCATTAATCCATTCGGTGCAGGTTAAAAGAGCGATACGCGCTGCCTCGTCCACAGGATAAGCATAAGCACCGGTAGAAATCGCCGGGAAAGCGATGCTGTGCAGATGATGCTTGCGCGCCAGGTCCAGGCTGTTCTTGTAGCAGTCAGCCAGCTCCAGTCTTTGTTCAACCTTACCATTATAAATAGGGCCTACGGTATGGATAATGTAGCTTGCAGGCAGATTATAGCCATAGGTAATCTTGGCAGCACCGGTTGTGCAGCCGCCTAAGGTTTTGCATTCCTCCAAAAGCTGTGGTCCTGCAGTGTTGTGAATAGCACCGTCAACACCACCGCCGCCTAAAAGCGTGCTGTTGGCAGCATTGACAATTGCGTCGCAGTCCAGCGTAGTAATATCACCGCGCCAAACGGAAATAGCGTTCTGTGCCTTGTTCTTTTGGGCATCAGCCAGCAGCTCCTTAATCATTTGGTTCTGAATATTGAAGGGAGCGGGGGAAGCAGGGTTAAAGATAATGCCGGCAATGCCGTCCATTTGCAGGATAGCTTCAAAATAGTTGACCAGCGGACGGCTGATAACGTTGCAGGGCATGCCCTGCTCGTAGGCCTCTTTGCTGCTGTAAGCCGTCATGTATTCCAAGCCGCTGTCCGTAGTCTGAGTCTGCAAAAGCAGCTGGCCCTCTGGCGCATCTGCAGCAGTAGGAATGAGCACTTCGGCACCTTCCTGCAGCATTACGCTGACTGCATGCAACAGCTTCACCAGATTAGCTTCGCTCTGGTCCGCAGCAAAGAACTGCTGGGCGTTCATGATAATATCAGTAGATGGATGTAACATATGCGTCATCTCCTTGTAAAAATCGTTTACACACATTCATAACTATAATATATAACAAAAAAACAGCTCTGTAAAGAGCTGTTTTTTGTATTTGACGCTAAAGTGACATCATTTTACATGCATTTTACAGTCAGGTTATTAGAGCATACGAAATACAGAAATAACCTTACCAAGCACCTTAATGTTGTCAGAACCTACAATAGGCTCGTACTTATCGTTTTCCGGCTGCAGGCGCACACTGCGCAGCTCGCGGAAGTAACGCTTAACGGTAGTTTCCTCGCCGTCAATCAGAGCAACAACAATATCGCCGTTATTAGCAAAATTCTGCTTACGTGCAATAATGTAGTCATGATCCAGAATACCTGCGTTAATCATGCTGTCACCGCATACGGAAAGCATGAAAACATCATCGTCGCAGCCAATCAGGTCACGAGGAATAGGATAGGTCTCTTCGATGTTCTCGACAGCAAGAATAGGAACACCTGCAGTAACCTTGCCAACCAGCGGTACCGGAACAAGGAGCTTGTTTCTCCAGGCATCGCTTTCGCTCATCAGCTCCAGAGCACGCGGCTTAGCAGCATCACGCTGAATGAAGCCATACTCCTGCAGCTTCTTCAGATGATTATGCACGCTGGCACTGGAGGATAAACCTACTGCTGCACCGATTTCGCGTACAGCAGGCGGATAGCCCTTATGATTAATAAAAGTACGGACGAATTTCAAAATGTTACGTTGGCGTTCAGACAACATATCTTCGGTATAGTTGCCATCAAAGTCCGGCGGGAGTGCTTTTCTTCTTCCCATTTTAGACCCTCCAATCATGTGTTTATAGTTAACCTTATACAAATTATAACAGATAAAAGTAATTTCGTCAAACAGCAGTGCGCACGGTGGCTAATTTAACATAAAAAATGCTAAAAACTTCTCAAAACCTCCGGGGGAGGAGCAAAAAGCGAAGAATTCTCATAATCTGACGCTTTTCTCAGCATTTTCCTCAGTTGGAAAATAAACATGTCTATAATGCGGCCTTTTTGCCGCAAAGACTTCAAAATAATATTTTACGTCCGATAATTGATATTATGTTAAATTTTCCTTTTCTCAAACGTGAATTTTTCATGCACTGCAATTCATTGCACCTATGTAATTAAAAGTGCCATTCGTTCAGTTGCTGTTCAAGGGCTTTTTCTGTTTCAACGTCGGTTTTTTTGATAAAAAGCATCGCTGTAGCAGCTTTTTGGTTGCAGCTCAGTAAAATTTTGTTGTTATAAGCAAAATCCTTCAGCAAATCGGTATCAGCATTGATGCCGATAAGAGCTTTTTCCTGGGTGAAGTCAAAATTTGTCTTATAATCCTTCAAAGCAAAGTATTCGTTGCTGAAACCCTTCATGCGCTGCAGACCTTCGGAGATAAAACTCTCAACCGCAAGTCTGTTGGCAACAGGCGTTGAAAGAAGCTCTTTGATTTCAGCGTCAGTAATGTTATCAACACTGGCAGTAATCAGCAGATGATTCCAGTGCTGCAGAACATTACGCGCACCGCTGCTGTAAAGCTCCGTAACCTTCTTCTGGTATTCTGGGTCAGCCTGCGGAATAGCTAATACGGAATAAACACTGTCATAATCAGTATTTGCGGCAACCTCCTGCATTTCCTTCATTGAAGAAGCCAAAGTCAGGTAAAATGTGCCCTTGTCCTTATATTTAAGATTCAGCTGGCCATAGAACCAGTCATCCGGCAGCTGCACACTTTTACCGGCAGCAGCATCAGTAAAGCTGATAGCCTTCGGCGTGCTTGTCGGAGCAAAAGCCTTAAATCCCTTCAACAAATCAGTATGTGCTTTATCAAAGCGCTGCATGGTTTCGGCAGGTACATCGCGAACAAAAACGTTCTCAACCTCCAGAGCCTTTTCCATTTCTTCCTTTACGGAAGCAGCAGATTTGGGCTCGGTCTTCGCTTCTTCGTTTTCTTCATCAGTGTCTGTTTCGTCGATATCTGCATCGGCATCAGCAGATTTTTCGTCCTTCTTGGGTGCGTAAAGATCCTGGTCAGTATTTACGGTAGACAGCAGATAAAGTCTGTCGTTGGCAGAAACAAGGCTAGTATCAATTTTAACCAGCACATCACTCTGTTTATATAGGTAAGAAATAGTTATCGCCTTTTTGCCGGCAATTTTCCCTGTCTTAATAAGAGGCGTGAGCTTTTCCAGCTTTTCTTTGAGCACCTTGCTCTGAATCGTCAGATTGCCGTTACTGTCATGCTCGGCATATTTATCAAGCTCCAGCAGCGGCGCAGGCACGGTTTTCGGATTAAGCTGTGAGCGCTCCAAAAGTGCCAGCTTCTCATATTCCGCATCAAAATAAGCAGTAGAGAATTTTTCGCCTAAAATCTGCTCCATATCCTCTGCTGTGTAATAGTTAACAATATTAACTGCGGTATTTTTTAAATCCTCTTCGTTCTGATAAGCCTTTTTGCTGCTGATATTGGTATACGCATAAACCTTCTTCGCTTCCAGCTTATAGTAAGGCTGTCCGTCCTTAACACTGTAGCCTGCATAGCTGTTTTCGTAAGCCGAAGCATGAGCAGCACACAAAACAAGCGCTGCTGCCAAGGCTGTAATTTTTTTCATATACTCACCATCCTTTTGTTGGAAAAACGGTGGAATTATTTATTGTAGACGATGTTAACCATCACGCCGCTGCCCAAGTTGCAGGCATTAGCTTCGTCAGTGTCGATATGAACCTCGTCAGCATGCTTTACGCCCGCACGTACCAGAACATTATGCAGTGTTACGGAACGCTCGCCCTCTGTCTGGATATCAACGATATCGCCGTCCTTCAGGCCGTATTTTTCAGCGGTTTCCGGATACAGATGCACGTGGCGCGCAGCGATGATAATACCCTCCTTCAGCTCCAGCTCGCCCTTCGGACCGATGAGCTTAGCGCCAGCGCTGCCTGCGATGTCGCCGCTGTTGCGGATAGGAGCATCAAGGCCAACCTTGCGCGCGTCGGTCAGAGAAAGCTCAATCTGAGTTTCCGGACGCAGAGGACCGATAATACGCAGCTTCATGGAATCCTTAGGGGTTACCATGGTAATCTGTTCTTCGGAAGCAAACTGACCAGGCTGGCCAATCGGCTTTTTAACGTGCAGCTCACTGCCTTCACCAAATAAAATATCCATATGCTCACGGCACAGATGTGCGTGACGTGCAGAAACACCTAAAACTATCGGAAATTGCATTGTATGTCACCTCATAAAATAATTTTTTGTTTATATACTTATTATAGCTTGAATTGTGGTAATTGTCATCAGTTATCGAAATTTTTTTCATAATTGTAGCATTTTAAGAACATTCATATCCTATTATATATAGCGAATCTGCGTGGAATTGCCAAAGAAGCCTGTAACAAGCCATAAAACCGGTAATACTGGACAAAAACTGCCTGATAGCTTATACTAAAAGCTATCAAACACAAAGGAAGTACCATAATGAACGGTCAAGAATATTTACAGCAATTAGAGCAGCGTCTTGCTCACTATTATGATAAGAAGCCATTACCGAAAGCGCCGGCATTTGTCCTCGCAGCAGAGCTTAACGCTGCGGACGAAGGCTATTTCATCGTGCCTTCTTTAAAGACCTACAGTGTGCAGCACAACGAATATCTTTATGCTGCGCACTTCGACAAAAAGTTGACTGCGGACATGGCTGCCCCCTATCTGCAGTTCACCAAGGACGCTATGGCAGCGCTCAAAACCACTACCGAGCACATGAGCAGCATCTATGCCCTTGTGCTTATCTGCGAGCAAGGCGTTGAGGAAAAGGCTATAGCAGACCTGCAGAAGCTAAAGCAGCACAAGGATTATTGCTTCACGCTGAAGGGCTGGTCCGACCTGGCTTTATACCTTGTAGATATCCCTGCGCAGAGGCTTTATTGCAACAAAGCGGGCGTTAAAGAAAAGGCTATTTTCGAGTTTGCCAAAGCTTGATATCTGTCGATTCACACTGGACAAGTTATTCCTCCGCGGAAAAATAAATAGTATTCGGCTGTTAAGCATTTGCACATTTTGTACAAATCTTAACAGCTTTTTCACTTTTTTAAGTTAATAAATAATTCTGTGACAATTCGTTGACAATAAGCCTAATTGTGGTATACTATTTCTATGTTGCACACGAGATATAGAGTGCACTAGTAGTTATTATTTTCTAAATTATTTATTTTGCAATGATGCAAAAGGGAAAGAAAGGATGTTATTTATGAGTGGTTTATTGTTGCTTGTAGGCTCAATGGTTATCTTCTTTGTTGCCTACGTAACCTATGGTTCCTGGCTGTGTAAAAAGTGGGGTGTTGACCCTACCCGTAAGACCCCGGCTGAAAGATTGTGCGATAACGTCGACTATATGCCGACTAGGCCCGCTGTATTGATGGGCCATCACTTCTCCTCCATCGCCGGTGCCGGTCCTATCGTTGGTCCTATCACCGCTGCTGTATTCGGTTGGGTTCCTGTAATGCTGTGGATTTTAATCGGCAGTATCTTCTTCGGCGGCGTGCACGACTTCGGTGCTCTGTACTCCTCCATCCGTTTTGACGGCAAAACCATCGGCCAGATTATCGATGCAACTCTGGGCAAGAGTGGCAAGTTCCTCTTCTCCATTTTCGCATACGTAACTCTGTTGGTTGTTATCGCTGCTTTCGCTAACATCGTAGCCGCTACCTTCGTAGCAAGCCCGCAGGCTGCAACAGCTTCCCTGCTGTTCATCGTGCTGGCTGTTATCTTCGGCTTCTCCGTATATCGTTGCGGCCTGAGCCTCGGCGTAGGCACTGTTATCGGTGTTATCATGCTGGTTGTTGCAATTGCTATCGGCAACATGTATCCGCTGCACCTGAGCAAAAACGTATGGGTTTGCATCCTGATGGTTTACATCTTCGTTGCTTCCATCGCTCCTGTCTGGATTCTGCTGCAGCCGCGTGACTATCTAAACTCCTTCCTGCTGTATGCCTGCATCGCATTCGCTCTGGTTGGTATCGCAATTTATCAGCCTTCCATGCAACTGCCGGCATTCACCACCTTTGATCCTTCCGGCAAAGGCACCAACCCGATGTTCCCGATGCTGTTCGTAACCGTTGCCTGCGGTGCTATCAGTGGCTTCCACTCCCTGGTATCCTCCGGCACTACCTCCAAACAGCTCGATAGCGAAGGCAATGCTAAGCTCATCGGCTACGGCTCCATGCTGCTTGAAGGCGTTCTGGCTGTAGTTGCAGTTGTTGCTGTAGGCTATGTTGGCGGCGACAAGCTGACCGAGCTGCTGAAAAACGGTGGTCCTGTAAACGTATTCGCTGATGGCGTTGGTACCTTTATGACCAAGCTCGGCTTCTCCTTTGGCGTTGCTAAAGGCTTCGTTGCTCTGACCATCTCCGCTTTCGCTATGACTACTCTGGATACCGCAACCCGTCTGGGCCGCTTCATTTTCCAGGAGCTGTTCACTAAGGTTGATCCGAAAACCGGCGAAGCTCAAGGCAATGTTCTCACAAACCCGTTTGTTGCTACTCTGATTACCGTTGTACTGTCCGGTTATATGTCCCTTGGCTCCTACCTCACCATCTGGCCGATCTTCGGTGCTGCTAACCAGCTGTTGGCTGCCCTCTCCCTGTTGGCTGTCGGTGTATGGCTGAAGAGCGTTGGCCGTGATAACCTGATGGTTCTCATCCCGATGGCATTTATGTTCTGTGTAACTTTGGTTGCATTGGCACAAATCATCTTCGCTAACATGGCAGCTCATATCATTACCGCTGCATTAGGTTCTGTACTCTTCATCCTGGCAATTGCACTGTTCCTGGAATCAAGAAAGTATCTCTTCAGTGGTGCAAAATAACCAAATATGCTCTAAGCATTAAACACTGAACGTGTTCAATGGCTGTTACGAATTTCGTAATGAAGTACGTAACAGCCATTTTTTTGTTGATATTTTATACTATATATAGTATCATAAAGAAAGAAGGTATATTATGACATCCATCGAGAAAAAACTCCGCGCTCTGGCCAACGGCAAGGATTTGCCTTGGGACCAGACCAAAGCTCTTTTAGAAAGGTTAGGAGCTGAAGTTAAACCGCCTACTGGTGGTGGCAGTCATTTTAAAATTCGTTATTCAGACAGGCAATCTTTGAGCATCCCAGTCCATAATGGGAAAATCAAAAAAGTCTATGCTCGTATTATTGCAAATTTAATTGATGATATTCAGAAAGGAGAGTGATTTAACATGAAAAAAAATTTAAATTACTACTTATCTTTAAATTATGCTTCTGAAATCAGCGTTATTCCCGAAGATGAAGGCGGCGGCTATCTCGCCTGCATTCCCCTGCTCCCCGGTTGTATGACTGATGGTGAAACAGTCGAAGAAGCTTATACAAATCTGCAGGATGCTAAACGTGAATGGATTATTGATATGCTCGACCGAGGTTTACCCATCAATGAGCCTAATATGAAGCCCCGTTTTAGCGGCAGGTTCGTAGTACGTGTACCCAAAACGCTGCACCGCCTGCTGGCCGAAGAATCAGAACGTGAGGGCATCAGCCTGAACCAGTTCGTCAACAACTCACTGGCCTTTGTTGTTGGCCAAAAGCTTGCACACTAAAAAACAGCTCCCCGATACGACCGTATCGGGGAGCTTTGTTGTTATATTACGCACTCAGTTTTGAGGCCAGTTCACGCACCTCTGCTTCTGAAAGTTTAGAAAGACGGACTGTTCTTTCAATACTTTCACCTTCGCTCAAAAGATCTTTGGCCAATTCAACGTTACGTGCCTGTGCAGTCTTTTTAGCTGCCTCTTTTGCCACTGCTTCAGCCTTTTTTGCAGCATATTCTTCAATTACGTCAGTCATTTTTTCTTCGCCCTCCTTGCTGTATTTCAAAAATTCCATGCGCTCGGCAAATTCATGGTAATGCAGATTCTTTGGCTCTGTGCAATATAAGTCCTGCATGAGCTTGCCCAGCGCTGTATCATCTCGACGTTGGCTGTTAACATAGATAATGTGCGAACCATCTTAAAAGCATTTCGCATTTTC
>ERZ857955.253-NODE-253-length-70167-cov-13.738290_pt1 | contig 70167 bp, 52 predicted proteins | sample MGYA00519956_ERZ857955 | MGnify/ENA primary metagenome ERZ857955 (study PRJEB31778, sample SAMEA3449378) | human gut metagenome | biome: human gut; feature: human-associated habitat; material: faeces | place: United Kingdom | collected 2010/2012 ...
AGCTGGCGGATATTGCCCCGCCAGTAATAATGCATCAGCATCTCGCGCGCCGCGGCATCGAGCGTCACGGCGGGCATACGGTACTGTGCGGCCACGTCGGCGGCGAACTTGCGGAACAGCAGCGGGATGTCCTGCGGCCGCTCGCGCAGCGAAGGCACCGTGATCGGCACCGTGCTGAGGCGGTAGTACAAGTCCTCGCGGAAACGCCCCGAAGCGATGGCCTGCTGGAGGTTCATATTCGTGGCGGCAACGACGCGGACATCGGTTTTCTGCACCTTGGACGACCCGACGCGGATGAACTCGCCCGTCTGCAACACGCGCAGCAGGCGCGCCTGGGTCGGGTGCGGCAACTCGGCAACTTCGTCGAGGAAGATCGTCCCCCCGTCGGCCTCCTCGAAATAGCCCTTGCGGGCTTCGAGCGCCCCGGTAAAGGAGCCTTTCTCGTGCCCGAAGAGTTCCGAATCGATGGTACCTTCGGGAATCGCCGCACAGTTGACGGCTATATATTTATTGTGTTTGCGCGCCGAATAGGCGTGGATGACCTGCGGAAAGAACTCTTTGCCCACGCCGCTCTCGCCCGTGACAAGGACGGTCAGGTCGGTGGGGGCCACACGCACGGCGACCTCCAGCGCCCGGTCTAAAAGTTCCGAAGTGCCGATGATGCCGAAGCGCTGCTTGACTGTGGTGATGTCCGTCATTTATTCCGTTATGGGTTGTTCGGGCGTTGCCGCGCCCGTATCCGTTGCGGGCTGCGGGTCGGCGGGTTGTTCGAGGTACTGCATCTCGGCCTCCTTGTCGTTCGCTTCACGCAGATAGCCGAAAGCGATGGCGGCGACGGCGATGGCGGCGGCGATGGCGGCGACCCAAATGAAACGGTCGGCACGGCGCCGGCGCGGCGGCCGGTCGACATAGGTGTAGGCGGCGGTAGTCTTCGGCGGCTTGCCGTAGCGCAGGCCCCGCACCGAAGGGTCGGGGTTCATTTTGGCCGAGGGCGACACGCGCGGCTCGGAATAAGGCAGTTTCGGGGGTGTTTGCCCCGCAGGTGCGGGCCGCGTCCCGGCCGGAACCGAGGCGGCACCCGGCGCTGCGTCCGCAGCGGACTGCACAGGCCGCGGCTCGTAGGCGAAGGCGATCGTCCCGTTGGGGCCGGGGCGCAACACCCCGAAGCCGTCGAGCCGGAACTCCTGCCCGTGCTGGACGGCATGGCGCACCTCGAAGACGAAGCGGTCGATCTCGCCCGCAGCCTCCAGTTCACCGACGCCCGCCTCTCGCAGCAGGCCGCGCAGCACACCGTCGTCGCGTTTGAGCAACTCCGAAAAAACAATGCTTACGCCCGGCTCCTTGACGATGAACGTCCCGAGCTGGGGCACGACGAGCCGCTTGTGCGACCCGAGATATTGCGATATGGTCTGAACCAACACGATTGAAATCCACTTTTGAAATCCGGTTCAAAAATACCCTTTTCCGATGAAAAAAGCAAAATTCGGCACGGATTTTCAAAATAATCGGGCAAACTATTGGTTATACGAAAAATATTCGTTTGATTTGCATCCCGAAATTTCAAAAAATCCGAAAGAGCTACTTTGGCCCGAAATTACGGATGTAGCGAAGACGGATTGCCGAAACTTACACGAACCAGCCATGAAAGACAAGTACATCGACCTCATCGAACAGACGTTCGACTTTCCGCAGGATGAGTTCTCGGTCGAAGACAACGAGTTGAATTTCCATGACATCCCGCTCATGGAACTGATCAAGCAGTACGGTACGCCGCTCAAGATAACGTACCTGCCGAAGATCTCGCAACAGATCAACCGCGCCAAGCGCATGTTCAACGTGGCGATGGCGAAGGTCGACTACAAAGGCTCGTACAACTATTGCTACTGCACCAAGTCGAGCCATTTCTCGTTCGTGCTGGAGGAGGCCATGAAGAACGACGTCCACCTGGAAACGTCGTCGGCATACGACATACATATAATCAATGCGCTTTACGACGGCGGCATCATCGACAAAGACCGTTACATCATCTGCAACGGGTTCAAGCGCCCGCAGTACGTGGAGAACATCGCCCAGCTGGTGAACGACGGCTTCGTCAACACGATCCCCGTGCTGGACAACAAAGAGGAGCTCGACCTGTTCGAGGACGCCTTCACCAAGAAATGCAAGGTCGGCATCCGCATCGCCTGCGAGGAGGAACCCAAGTTCGAGTTCTACACCTCGCGGCTGGGTATCCGCTACAACGACATCATCGACTTCTACAAGGCCAAGCTCAAGAACAGCAAGAAATTCCAGCTCAAGATGCTGCATTTCTTCATCAACACGGGCATCAAGGACACGGCCTACTACTGGAACGAGTTGTCGAAGTGCATGAACGTCTACTGCGAACTCAAAGCCATCTGCCCCGAGCTGGACAGCCTCAACATCGGCGGCGGGTTCCCCATCAAGAACTCGCTCAACTTCGAATACGACTACGAATACCTGACCGAGGAGATCATCGCCCAGATCAAGAACATCTGCCACCGCAACGACACGGAGGAACCCAACATCTTCACCGAGTTCGGGTCGTTCACCGTAGGCGAAAGCGGCGCGGCGCTCTACTCGATCGTCAACCAGAAACAGCAGAACGACCGCGAGAACTGGTACATGATCGACTCGTCGTTCATCACTACCCTGCCCGACACGTGGGGCATCAACCAGCGTTACATCATGCTGGCGGTGAACAACTGGGACCGCGAATACCAGCGCGTGCTGCTCGGGGGGCTGACCTGCGACAGCGAGGATTTCTACAATGCCGAATCGCACACCAACGCCATATTCCTGCCCAAGCTCGAACCGGGTAACACACAATACATCGGGTTCTTCCACACGGGTGCCTACCAGGAGTCGCTGGGCGGTTTCGGCGGCATCCAGCACTGCCTGATCCCGGCACCCAAGCACATCATCATCGACCGCGACAAGAGCGACAACGAGTACTACACGAGGCTCTTCGCCAAGGAGCAATCCTACCGCTCGATGCTGAGGATACTCGGCTACTAAGGCCGCAGTCCCGGGGCTTCCTGCCGGCGGCCGCTCCCGCCCCGGGAACGGGGCGGAAATACATTTCTGCGGAATATCGACGCATTAATCCGCAAAAAAATAGGAATAACCGAATAATTTGATTACCTTTGTCGGCATAAACAAGGGTTTATATTGAATTCTTCTTTCGTGCGTATTTGTTTCCGCGGTACTTTGGCGGACTGTCCCATCTCAGAATAGATCTCATTATCAGCTTCTTTGTTCATAAACGGCCTCTTGCAGGCGACAGGCATCGGAGGTGATGCAAAAGAAAATGATGGTGAATATTTTTACAGACAAGCACGAAATCCATGTCCCATAATTCCGTACACCGGGGAAAGGCCGCCGAATCTGGCACCTTTTCTGCTTTGAACACGGGTATCGGGCAGCGGAAACACGATGAAACCGACGGATACAGTCCCGCGACAGGGGCGATAGCCGCATAACAACATAGAATGGCAAAACGAATAACGACAGGTAAAAGAGACCGGGAAAAGCTCAAGGAGCAAAAACGACAGGAAAAGCAAAAACGCAAGGACGAACGCAAAAGCGGCGGTACGAGTTCTTTCGAGGATATGATAGCCTATGTGGACGAGAACGGCATACTGCACACCACGCCCCAGGATGTCAAACCCAAGACGGAGATAGACGTCTCGCAGATCGAGATTTCGACACCCAAGCAGGAGGAAATGGAAATACTGCCCTCCACAGGGCGCGTCGAGTACTTCACCGCCTCGAAAGGCTACGGCTTCATAAAGGATGCCGACAGCGGCGAAAAATACTTTTTCCACATCTCTTCCGCACCTGACACCATTGCCGAAGGAGACAAAGTAACATTTGAAATTGAACGCGGGACGCGCGGATTGGCCGCAGTACGTATATCAATTATAAACAAACAATAATTAAAAACAAGAACGATGAACATTTATGTTTCACATCTGAGCTGGGGTACGAAAAGCGACAGCCTGCAGAACCTTTTTTCACAGTACGGCGAGGTATCCTCGGCTAACGTAATCACCGACCGCGAAACGGGCCGCTCGCGTGGCTTCGGCTTCGTGGAGATGCCTAACGAGACCGAAGGACAGGCTGCGATCGACGCGCTCGACGGCACCGACTTCGAAGGCAAGACCATCGGAGTCAATGTCGCAAAGCCCAAGGCAGACAGACCTGCCGGCGGTTACGGCGGTGGCAACCGTGGCGGCGGTTACGGCGGCGGCTACGGCAACAGGAGATACTAAGCTTCCATACGGAATATATCACCCCTGCTTCATGCGATTGAGGCAGGGGTCTCTTTTTTGCCCGGTCAGTCAAGGCTATGAGGAAATCCCCGAAGGGTGCAGCATATCGGAAAGGGGCAGACGGACGCCGGAGCATCGGGAGAAAGGAGGAAATTGCAGGCCGCACCGGCCGGGACTGGCATGCCGGGTCACACGGGGAGCACACCAGAATTTCGCCCGAATCACGACGAGGCTGAAAGCGGGGCACACACCGGATCGGAAATAAAGAGGAAACTGCAGGCCGCACCGGCCAGGGCTGGCAAGCCGGGGCACACGGGGATCACACCAGAATTTCACCCGAATCACGGCGAGGCTGAAAGCGGGACACACACCGGATCGGAAATAAACAGGAAAAGAACAATCTTCCGAACAAACAGCTAACAAACAACGACTTGCAAGCGGTTATGCATTGTCGGCCGGTAAACAGGATGGAAACGCGTCGAGCGACAAGGAACCGAGTTTGCGAACCGTCTCCTCGAAATTGTCGCCGCCGTTGAGCGCGGCTTTCTTGATTTTGCTTTTGTAATTATAGATCGTCTGCGGCGAACAGCGCAGGAAATCGGCGATCTGGTTCACGTCGGAAACCCCGAGCCGGATCAGCGCGAAGATACGCAGTTCGGTGTTGAGACGCCCTTCTTCAGGCGTATAGCGGCTCCGGGGGTTGAGCAGGGCGTTGAATTTCTCCACGAAATTGGGATAGAGGTTCAGGAAGGCACGGTCGAAATTGCGGCACAACTCCTCTTCCTCCCTGCCGGGAGCCTGCAACGAAAGGTCGTGCAGGCGGTCGAATTGTTTATTCCTGATCTTCAGGTTTATATCGCGGCGGTATTTGTCCAGTTTGTTGATATAGATGGCGCACTGGTTCATGAAATAACCCAGGTAACGCTCCTTGACCAGGTTCGCTTCGTCGAGGTTGCGGTTCAGGCTGATAAGCTCCTGCGTCAGTGCCGCCAGCTCCCGCCGGGCACGCGATATGACCTTCGTCTGGCGGAAATAGAAAAACAGCGCGATGGCCAGCGCCAGCACCAGCAGGCTCGACATGGTGGCATAGAAGCGCAGGTTGTGCCGCTGCTTGTCGAGCTTATAGAGGTAGCTGCTCTCGATGATCGGATAGAGGCGCGCGATCACGGTGTTCTTGAAACGGGAATTGTAAAAATTGGCATCGTTCAGCGCATAAGAGATATAGGAGTACGCCCGGTCGATGTCGCCCTTTTCGAACAGGCGCGTGGCCAGCGCGAGCAGCGCCTCGTTCTCCTTCACCGCAAGGCGTATGTCCATCGTGGCGGCCAGAGTCAGGTAGCGTTCCTCCATCGCGCTGTCGCCCGCCTGCCCGTAAGCTTTGGCCAGGCACATCGCACCCATGGCATAGGGATGGGTCTGGGGATCGCGCGAACGGAATATGCCTTCGAATATTTCGAGCGCCCCGTCCGGCTGTCCCTGCTCCATGAGCTGGAAAGCCCGCTCGGTCTGCCAGTCCGTGGAACCGACGGGCAGCAGCGACAACAGCGAATCGCGGCAACGGCCGATTTCCCCCTTATATTCGTCCGACAGATGGCTGTCGTTGGTGTATTTTATCAGATTCTCGTAATAGCGGATCGAGTTCCAGTAATAGCGGCATTTCTGGTCGGCAGGCAGCCGCCCGTAGTCGATAGACCGGAAAATGTCGTCGGCCTGCAGGAAAAGCCCCGACAGGGAGTAGAGGAACGCCAGCCGCAGCCTGCTCTCGGAGAGGTGATCCGGATTGCCGAGGCTGCGGGCGATCCGGATATTCTGCAGGACATAATATTCGGCCGAGTCGCACAGGAAGGATTCGTAGTTGTCGATGATTTCGCAGTTGATCCGGTAGATCTCCTCCGTACTCCGGGCACCGGTCTTGCGCAGCCGCAACTCCTCGATGCGCGCCTTTTTATAGCCGGTATAGACTTCGCTGCTGTCGATCGCCGCATTGAGCGTCCGCAGCAGGTCGCCCGGCATAGCGTCACCGCCGCGGACAGAGGAAGAACAAACCAACAGGGAAAAGAGTATGAGGGAAAATTGTTTCATTCGTCAAAAATTTCTCGTCCGGCAGTCCCGGGAAAGACTGCCCGAATTTGAGTTCAGGCCGGCAACCCGCCTTCCCGGGATTTACATGTACAAGTATACGAAATCCGGCCGGATTTTGCAATTTTTCGTCCGCTTTTTCCACGGTGCAGGCCGCAATCCGGGACAAACCGGCCGATCGGGAGGGCACCTATTCCGGCGGCGGCAGAACCACTGTCCGCGTGATGCCGGCCTCGCGGGCAAAATGCCGGTTGCGGGTGACGACGGGCAGCGTTCCCCGATACCCTGCAACGGCGCGGGCAAGGATGCCGAAGCAGGCGGGGAAAAAGCCCGGAACGGTAAAACTGGCAGGACGGGACAACGGGACAGAGAAAGCGGAACCGACGAAACCGGAAAGCGGAACCGACGAAACAGAATGCCTCCGGGGTATTTTTACGGATTAACGCTTTGCACTCGCGTAAAATTTCGTAACTTGTGCGGTCAAAATACCGCGATTGGAGAGAATGCGACATATCATACAAAGGACGGCAGGGCTCTTTGCGGGGTGCCTGCTCTTCTTGTCGGCGGAGGCGACCGCCGCGGAGCCCGTACCCGCCTGTGCGGGCGGCACCCCAGGGCAAAACATACCGGCCTACCGGAATGCCGAGAGCGCCGGGGACGCCAGGAACGCCGGGGACGTCGGAAACGCCGGGGACGCCGGGGACGCCGGGGACGCCGGGCGCGCAAAGCGCACAGAGGACGCCGGGGGCGCCGGGGAAGGCACGTCCCACGGTGCGGCGCCGGATACGACAGGCATGGCAGGCGGGGCTGAGGCCGGCACCGTGTCCCGGGGAGCGGCACGCCGCGGCGCATCCGCCTACCGGACGGGCTACGATACGGGCTACCGTAACGGCTATGCCGCCGGATACCGGGCAGCCCTGGATCAGACGAAGAAACAAGCCCCAGCAGCTACCCCGCTATTGTCCTCCTTCTCCGCGGACACGACCGGCCGCAGGCGGAGGCTCGTCCACAGCATCGGCGCGGAGTTCCGCCCGGAGTATATTCCCCCAACGAACATCTTTCTGGCCGGAGCCAATATGGCGGGCGAGCCGATCCAGCGCTCGCTGGCCGCCCACCTGCGTTATTCGTTCCGCTTCCGCCCCGGGTCGCGCCCCGACTGCATCTACGGCGGCGTATACCAGGGGATCGGGGTCTCCTATTACAGCTTCGGCAACCGCGGGGAGCTGGGCAACCCGGTTGCCGTCTACCTCTTCCAGGGCGCGCGCATCGCACGCATCAGCCCGCTGGTATCGTTCAACTACGAGTGGAATTTCGGCCTGTCGTTCGGATGGAAACCCTACGACACGAACTACAACCGCGCCAACATCATGATGGGGTCGAGGGTCAACGCCTACCTCAACGTCGATTTCTACCTCAACTGGCTGCTCACGCAGCGGTTGGAACTCACCACGGGCCTTTCGATGACCCACTTTTCGAACGGCAACACCAAATTCCCCAACGCGGGACTCAACTCGATCGGCATGAAACTCGGGCTCGTATACAGTTTCGGAAGAGTCGGCAACCCGCTCTCACGGGCACGGGCACGGCTGCTCGCGGAACCCTTTCCCCGCCACCTGAGCTACGATCTGGTGCTGTTCGGCTCGTGGCGCCGCAAGGGCGTGGCGGTCGGCGACAAGCAATACGCCGCGCCCGATGCCTACGGCGTGGCGGGGTTCAACTTCGCGACGATGTATAATTTCGGGTACAAGTTCCGCGCGGGCCTGTCGGTGGACGGCGTGTACGACGGCAGCGCCAACGTCTACACCGAAGACTACATCGTAGGCTACGACGGGGACGACCCCGGGTACCAGTTCCATACCCCCTCGTTCGACAAGCAGATCGCACTGGGAATTTCGGGACGCGCGGAGTTCGTGATGCCCTATTTCACGGTCGGCTTCGGGCTGGGTTTCAACGTACTGCACAAGGGCGGAGACCTCAAGTCGTTTTACCAGATGCTGACGCTCAAGGTCGGTGTCACACGCAATACGTTCGTACATGTGGGCTACTGCCTCAAGGATTTCCAGACCCCGAACTACCTGATGCTGGGCGTCGGGTTCCGTTTCAACAACAAATACCCGAGGCTGCGGTAAGGCTGCGGCGCCATAGCGCGTCGAATACAGGGCGATGCCTCCGGTGTTTTCCGGAAGCATCGCCGTTTTTTCAGGCCGGGAAAGGGTTATTTCGACCACTTGCGGCGCAAACGCCCCACCGCCGTGACAAAAAAGCGTGCCGGAACCACGAACAGCGTGGCCGCCCACTGCCAGGCGCAGGAGAGGCGGAATCCGCCGAGGCCGAAATCGGCGAACGACCGGCCGTAGAGCAGGGGAATATACCAGACTTTGATGTTGATGCGGAAATCGTTGCTGACGTTGTCCTCGTGCACGATTTCGAGCCATTTGCCCCGGGCGGTGGAGAGATAGATGGTCGGCAATTGCCGGATGGCCTTGGTATGGCGGTAGGAAATGATGGTTTCGGCATGCGCATCGAACGGCTCGGCGAGGGTCAGGAAGTGATTGTTCGTATAGCGCATCTTGAGCGCGAAGCGGCGGTCGGTGAAATACTGGTAACCGTACAGCAGGCTGTAAATCCGTTTGCCGGGAGCGGGACGCAGCTCGCGTTGCAGCAGTTCGACGACATCGGACGAGAAGGCGTCGTCGTTATCCAAGTTAGTGGTGATCAGCAGCTTCGGGGGGGGGATTTTCTCCCCTTCCGGTCGCACGACACGTACGCTGTAATCGTCGTGCGGAGATTTTCCGTCAGGTTCGCCGCCTGTGCAGCCGTATAATAGACGGCTTCGAACTGCGGGCACCGGGCCTTATAGCCTTCGATACGGCTGCGGTAGGGCTCGGGCGTCGCGGCATCGAAAAGACATAGCCAGGTGAAGTTCCCGCTCGTCTGCGCTGCCACGGACGGCAGGCAATAGCGCTCGAAGACCTCGAACCGGTGTTCGAGCCACCGATCCGTACGGGTGGGCAGGTCGTGTTTGTCCTGCGCATAAAGGTTCAGGTTGAACCGGGTAATGATAAAATGAGAGTAATTTTCCATTGCGGAGATTTATATCGCCGCAAAGATAGGAAAAATTCCATACGGATTTCACACCACCCGTCATTTGCCATGATGCGGACGACGGCCGCGGCGAAAAGAGAAATATACGGCAAGAGCCGGACTCTGACGAAGAAGCGGCGCATGGCCATACCTGCGATCGCAGATCAATGCAGAGGATAGCTGACGATGATCTCTTCGGCTGTCTCGGGATTGACGGATGCGGCGACGAGCCGGTCGCCGACAACCACCATCGGCCCGACAGGCATATCCAATACCAATCTGCGGATGAAGTTACCGTCCCAGTCATAGACATTGATCCGGCGGGGATCGAACGTCGACAACGATTTGCGGGCCCTGGCGGCATCGCGGATCTGCCCATAGGTCGTCTGCGAATATCCGATATAAATATGGTCGTCGTCCACCGCTATGCTGTTGCATCCGTCCTCGCAAGCATCATCGAAGGCATAAGGGTGTCCTTGTTCGCGGGTAGCATGCACCTGCGGCAGTTTGTCATACAAATAGCGGATGATCCGGATATGGTTGCCCTCCTCCAGTTCGAAAATAAAAAGGTACTTGAAATCCTGCGCATTGTAAACGAAGCGGTTTTTGCGCGGATGTTTGCGGATGCGTCCTGTCCAGACGACCTCCTGCACCATCGGGGATAACCCGAGGGGCAGGGCCGGATAGGAAAAATCGAGCGGGACGACCCGCCCGCCGTCAATATCGAGGAGCGAGAACATATTGAGCGAGTCCGTATGGTGTCCCATCGTCAGATAGGACGAGCGGTCGATCAGACAGGGTTCGCCCAATGAACAGTCAGCGATAAACGACAGCTGCCGGTACTCCCAGGTCGAGACATCGTAAAGATTTTCAGGAGGATCGAGCGAAACCCGGCAAAAGCGGTTCTCCCGGTTATAATCCGCCAGCATCGTGAGGCTCCGTGTATCGGGGTCGAACGCAACCCGGGCGATCATCATTTCGTACGGCCCCCGCCCGTAACCGAGGAACTCGCCCTCTTTTTTCAGGGAGTCGCCCGAAAACCGATAGACGGAAAATTTCTTCTCGGACACCCCAAGATTATGCATCACAATACGATCCCCGGCGACTTGAACCGGATATTCGCCCATATACTCCGTGCCGACGGGAATACGAACCGCATACAGCGAATCGCCCGGTGCGGCAGCATCGAATTGCCCGGCGGACAAAGATACCGCTTGCCGGCCGCAGCCGACAAGCAGTAGGGATAACAAGGAATAATAAAACCGATACATCATCACGTCTGCTATATGTGTTTCGCACCGTCGACCCGGCCATTACCAATATGACCCAATGCATCCATGATCTGGAAGGTACATACCCGATAGTTTTCAGCAATGCACGGTATGTGAACAATTTCACCTCCGCCACTGCCACCACTACTGCCGCTACCACCTCCTTTGTCGCTTTCACCGTCATCAAGATCTTCGTCGCTTTCATTGCCAGCCAAGGCTTCGATATTCGCCTTTAGCAACAAGCTTGTTTCAGACCCCATGTTGGCAACGAAAAATGTAACTGCGGCAAAAGATGCCGTCAGCAGCAATCCTAAGTAAAGTTTCTTTTTCATAATGAGATATTTTAAAAATAAGTGGGATAGTTACAAAACACAAACACGAATTAATATCTCAAAACAAACATTTTATATCAATATGACAACAATAAACCGAAAAATCATTTAAAATCACTTCACTCAGGCACAATATAATTTTACAAATAAAGAATTAGATCCCGAACAGGAAGACGAACGGCTTGTCGCTCCTGCGGAATTCGGCCGTGGCGTCGCCTGTGAAGGTTCGGCCGCCGACGAGTTTCAGGACACGTTCGGGCGTCCCCTGGCCGAAGTCGATCTTCGAAAGGTCGACCCAGAAGGTTTCCATCGCCAGCGTAGGCTCGAAATAGTAGACCCGGTTCTTCTGGTCGCAGACCGTGCGCCAGCGCGTCGACGAGATATGGGGCTTATCGGGGGTCGAGATGCCGTAGGGCACCGAGACGTTGCGCATTACGGACATCACGGCCGGTACGGCGACTTTCGGATCGGCGCTTTTGACGACGGCGTTGATATAGAACGACGCACGCACGAAGCGGTCGGGGGCGCGGTTGGTGCCGGGAAGCATCGTCAGCCCGCCGATCTGCTGCCAGTAATCGAGGATTGCGAGCTGCCGGTCGTAGAACGGCGAATTGGTCATCACCTGGTACTCACGGCCGTGGTGCACCGACAGGCGGCCGTCGACATACTCGAAGATGGCGCTATCGCCCGAGGCGTCGGAGATGGCCAGGTGCAGGCGCGACTTGACACCGTTCGGGAGGTCGGGGGCGTCGATGCGGAACTTCTCCTTCGAAAGCTCCGCAACGGCTTCGTCGACCGTGGCGAAATTATCCAGCACATACTGCGTCCAGATGCTCAGTCCCATGACCGGGCGCGTGTCGCCCGGGCGTTCGTAGACCGATTCGGGCAGGAACAGCAGGTTGGCGACCAGCCCGGCCTCGTTCATGCCGTCGGTGATGCCGATGTCGTAGCCGGCGGCCGACAGGGTGCCGTATTTCGATGTCCAGAACACCGTGTTGTCTGTGTTCGCGCCGCGCCGCGCCGTACCGCGCGGAAAGATGTAAAGGTTGGTGAGCGGATCCTCGCGCCAGTCCATGGTACGCCCGGTGACGGTCATACCCTCGGGGCCGAGGTAGACGGCCCGCGTGCAGGCCGGGGATTCGGTGGGAAGAAAGGCCAGCGCCGCAGCGCCGAGCACGATAGGAAGTCGAGTTTTCATAAGCATGATAAATTAAATATATCGGTCGCTGCAAATCGGATGCTAAAAGGTACGAAAAATCCACCGTTAAAACAAACCGGAAGGAATTTACGAGGCCCGGCACAGGGCACCTGTCACGGAACCGCATGACACACAGCCGGTCTCAGCCGGATTTATTTGGCATTCAGCAGCGGATGTATTACCTTTGCGGAAAACCCCCTCCGGCATGAAACATCCCCTACGCACCCTCCTACTGGCCGTCTGCTGCGGCCTGGCTGCCGCCTGCACGCAGCGGCAGGAACGCCTGAAACTGATGTCCTACAACATCCGCAACGGCATCGGCATCGACAACATACAGGACATCGGCCGCATCGCCCGGGTCATCCTGCGCGAGGCGCCCGACCTGGTGGCGTTGCAGGAGCTGGACAGCGCCACGCTGCGCGTGGACGGGCGTTACATCCCCGGTGAACTGGGGCGGATGACGGGTATGCACGCCACGTTCTGCCGCGCCATCGGCTTCGCGGGCGGAAGCTACGGCGTCGGGTTGCTGTCGCGCACCGAGCCGCTCGCCGTACGCAGCATCCCGCTCCCGGGGCGCGAGGAGGCCCGGGTACTGCTCATGGCGGAATTCCCGGACTACACGGTATGCATCACCCACCTTTCGCTGACGCCCGAAGACCGGCTCGCCTCGCTGCCGATCATCCGCGAAGCCACCGACACATGCCGCAAACCGGTGCTGCTGGCCGGGGATTTCAACACAGGAAATGCCGCGGCGGTGCTTGCGGGGCTGGGCGTCGGCTTCCGGATACTTTCCGACACCACGCGGATGACGTTCCCGTCCGACAACCCGGCCGTGCGCATCGACTACATCCTCGGCCGCGGGCTGCCCACGTCGGCCACGGTCGCGGAAAGCGCCGTAGACCATACGGCCACGGCATCGGATCACTGTCCGCTGTGGGTGACGCTCGCCTGGGAACGGGGTAAGCAGCCGGGGAAATAACGGGCAGCCCGGGGAGGGTAAACGAACCGGGGTGCGGCAAGAAGGGATCGGCGGGCGCCTTCCCCGTGCCGTATCCGGAAATATTGCTATCTTTGCACAAAATTCCAACACCATGCAGATCCACAAAGCCGAATTCAGGTGCAGCTCGGAGCGCATCTCGCAAGTTCCGAAGGATTCGCTGAAGGACATCGCCTTCATCGGGCGCAGCAACGTCGGCAAGTCGTCGCTCATCAACATGCTGACCGGCCGGCAGGGGCTGGCAAAGGTCTCGGGGACACCCGGCAAGACACGGCTCATCAACCACTTCCTGATCGACAATGCGTGGTACCTGGTCGACCTGCCGGGCTACGGCTATGCCCGTACGTCGAAGGCCATGCGCAGCGATTTCGCCAAGATCATCACCGACTACGTGCTCAAATGCGAGAAGATGCACTTCCTGTTCGTGCTGGTGGACATCCGGCTCGAACCCCAGAAGATCGACCTGCGCTTCATCGAAATGCTGGGCATGAACGGCATTCCGTTCGGCATCGTCTTCACCAAGGCCGACAAGCTCTCCAAGACGCAGTGTGCGAAGAGCGTGGAGCGTTACAAGGCCACGCTCGGCGAGCAATGGGAGGAACTTCCGCCGATGTTCGTCTCGTCGGGCGAACGCGGTACGGGACGCGAGGAGATCCTTGGCTTCATCGGCGAATGCCTCGATGTTTAACCGATTGTTGAAAAAAGGTTGCCCGCAGGGCTCGTTTTTCCGACGGCATATACTATCTTTGCACCATCAAAAATCCTCGTAACCTATGGCTATCCACAAAATCAAAATTTTCTCGGGTCGCGGATCGGAATACCTTGCCGAAAAAATCGCGGCGAGTTTCGGTACGACGCTCGGGCAATCGGAAGTACTGCGTTTCAGCGACGGCGAGTTCCAGCCCTGCTTCAACGAGTCCATCCGCGGGTGTACGGTATTCATCATCCAGTCGACGTTCCCGCCTTCGGATAACCTGATGGAGCTGTTGATGATGATCGACGCCGCACGCCGCGCTTCGGCCTACAAGGTCGTGGCCGTGATACCCTACTTCGGCTGGGCACGACAGGATCGGAAAGACCGGCCCCGGGTGCCGATCGGCGCGAAACTGGTAGCCAACCTGCTGATGGCCGCAGGCGTAGACCGCGTGATGACGATGGACTTGCATGCCGACCAGATACAGGGTTTCTTCGACGTACCGGTCGATGCGCTCTATGCCAGCGGCATCTTTATCCCCTATATCAAGAGCCTCAACATCGAAGAGCTGTCGATCGCAGCGCCCGACATGGGCGGCGCCAAGCGTGCCAACACCTATGCCAAACTGCTCGGCACGCCGATCATCATTTCGCATAAGGAACGTGCCAAGGCCAACGTCGTGGGTACGATGACCGCCATCGGCGAGGTCGTGGGCCGCAATATCCTGATCGTGGACGACATGATCGACACGGCAGGCACGATCTGCATGGCCGCCGACATGCTCATGTCACGCGGGGCGAAGAGCGTTCGCGCCGCCATCACCCATCCCGTGCTGTCGGGCCCGGCCTACGAGCGCATCAACGACAGCGCGCTGCAGGAGGTGATCGTGACGGACACCATACCGCTCAACCCCGACAAAGACCTGCACAAGTTCACGGTGCTGTCGGTGGCGGACATGTTCGCCGACGTCATCGAGCGCGTACACAACTACAAGGAGATTTCGTCGATATTCTTCAAATAACGGATTCCCGAAAGACAGTTCGGGCGGGGTGCTTCGGATGCACCCCGCTTTTTTTCACCCCGGAAGGCGGGGTTTCGGAAATTCTTAGTACATTTGTCCGCAAGGCAGCCCCTGTCTCCGGGAATACGACAGGAAAGCCCGGACGGAAAACGCACACACCAAAGACCCGAACATACCATGACATTATTCATCCTCCCCCTGTTCCTCGGCCCGACCGAGTTGATACTTATCCTGTTGGTCGTATTGCTCCTGTTCGGCGGCAGGAAAATCCCCGAACTGATGCGCGGCCTGGGACGCGGCGTCAAGGAGTTCAAGGACTCCTCGAAGGAAGACGGCAAGGACGGCGGGACGAAGAAAAAGGAATAACCGCGCGCAAAGGCTGCGGTGCCGGGGAAAACGACATCGTATTCCCCCGGAGCCCAGGGCTCGCCGGCGCGGAAAACGCATCGTCCGGCACGAGCGAAAAACTACGGCAAGCGGCGCCCCCCCCGGAGAGCAGACAGGCAAGCGGCGGGCATCCGGCACCCGGCACCCAGAGAACAGACAGGCAAGCGGGATCGCATCCGGGCAACAAAAGCCATGTACGCAACGCGCAAGACATACCGGACGGCATAGGTAATGCCGGCGAAGCACCGGAGCAGCGGTACCGGAAGCGGTACGGAAGCCGGCAGCGCGAAGGACAGCAACCCGGGACACTCCTATCGGGGAAACGGCGGACGGAATAATCCACCCCGGCCAACCCGGAAGGAAGAACGGCAAATGGAAGGGGGGGGGCCGGAAAGGCGGGAACGATGAACCGACGACCAAAAAAGAGGCGCTCAAAATAACCGAGCGCCTTCTTTTATTTTACCACTTACCACGATTTTTTACCCCGCACCACGCGATGGCCGTTGATGACCAGCATGACCGGCGCAACGAAATAAAAGAGCCACCACCATCTCCAGCCGTCGCCTCCGCAAAGGACGACGACCAGCACGACGGACATGAGCGCCAAGCCGCCATACCCCGCCTTGAGTTGCCAGCGGGCGTTTTCCAAAGCGGCCTGACGGCGGATCCCGGCGCAGACGCGCCTGACCTCTTCTTCGGAGTGTTTTTCTTCCCGTGCCATAGTTCCCTTGGTTCAAACCGCTCCCCGGGGCTCGCCCCGCCGGATGCGGCGACGTTATTTCAGCGGCGAATCGGGCTCCCGGGACATCACCAGGTAGAACATGCGGTCGAGGAAGCCGGGGGCGAACTTCTTGACGAAATGCGTGGCACGCCCCTCGTTCTCCATCAGACAGAGGCGTTTGCGCTTCAGTATGCCGCGGGCGACGATGCGGGCGACCTCTTCGGGGGTCATCATCTTCGCTTCGTCGCGCGGGGTTGCGCCCTGCTGCGTGCCGTCGGCCGTAAGGGCCGAGAAGCGAACGTTGGATGCCGTGAAACCCGGGCAGGCGATCATCACGTGCAGTCCCTTTTTAAGGTTTTCGATGCGCAGCGTTTCGAGGAAACCCGTCATGGCGTACTTCGAGGCCGAATAGCCCGTGCGCCCCGGCAGCCCGTGCAGCCCGGCGACGGACGAGATGCCGACAATCGAACCGTGCGACTGCTGGAGGTACGGCAGGGCGAACTTGCAGCAGTTGACCGTACCCCAGAAATTGACGTCCATCAGGCGGTGCAGCACCTCCAGGTCGACGTCGTCGAAAATGGCGCGCATCGAAAGCCCGGCGTTGCAAACCAGCACGTCGATCCCCCCGAACTCACGTACGGCCGTGTCGATCAGTTCGCGGCACTCGCCGACATCGGTCACGTCGACGCCGCAATAGGCGGCCTGCCCGCCCCGGGAGCGGATGTCGCCCGCGATAAGCTGTAATTTCTGCACGCTGCGCGCGCCCAGCACCACGCGGGCGCCCTGTGCGGCGAACTCGCGTGCCATCGCCTCGCCGATACCCGACGAAGCACCCGTCACGATGACGACCTTATTTTTAAAATCTTTCATATCAATCGTTTATTTCAAGCTGCAACGTATCGTAGGCCATGTGTACGCCGCGGGGGAGCGTCGGCTCCGTCACGGCATGCAGGCCGATGTCGTGGGACATGTGCGTGAGGTAGGCCTCGCGCGGGGCGACGCGGGCGATGAGCGCAAGGGCTTCGGCCACGTTGAAATGGGAATAATGCTCCGTAAAGCGGAGCGCGTTGACGACGAGCACCTCCACGCCCCGGAGTTTTTCGACCTCGGCATCCCCGATGGTCTTGAAATCGGTCAGGTAGGCCAGCCTGCCGATACGGTAGCCCGTGACGGCAAACCGGTCGGAATGGTGTCCCGATACGGGGACGACCTCCAGCCCCCCGACCCGGAACGGCCGGGTGACGTCGATCTCATGCAACTCAATTTCGGGCACGCCGCGGTACTTATCCTGCGCGAAGGCATAGTCGAAATCCTTGCGCACGACGCCGATGGTATGGGGTGCGGCATAGATGTCGACCTTGTGCACCAGCGGCGGGTAATCGACAAAGTTGAAGGCCCGCACGTCGTCCAGCCCGCCGATATGGTCTTTATGTTCGTGCGTGAGGAGGATGGCGTCGAGGTGGCGGATGCCCGTGCGGAGCATTTGGCAGCGGAAATCGGGGCCGGCGTCGATGACCATACGCACGCCGCACGCCTCGACCATGGCCGAAGTGCGCAGGCGGTTGTCACGCCTGTCGGCCGAGGTGCAGACCTTGCAGCGGCACCCGATGACAGGGACGCCCTGCGAGGTGCCCGTTCCCAGAAAGGTGAGTTTCATGCAGGCAAAGATAGTAAAAATAGGGCGACTGCGTACGGGCACGCCGAAGAATCTGCCGCGGTGCACCGGCACGGCAGCAGCAAAGTCCGGAGCTGTCACCACCGTCCCCAAGCCGCAGGCCGCCTGCAAAACCGGAGAAGACAAGCGGGGAAAACTCCCGGAACGTTCCGGAAAGTCCCGGCGCATCCGCCCGGCGTACCCGGAAACACCGGGAAACCCGAACCCTTACCCCGGAGCCCGGGAAAATCCAAAGTACCGGAACCCGGGAAAACTCAGAATGTCTGCTCGATATTCCAGACGAAGGCACGCGAGCCCTGCATCTTGGTAGCGGCGTCCATCTCCCGGAAAGCCTCCATCAGCGGCGCGACCTTTTCGTCGTCGACGATGGCCATGAGCGAAGCGTTCATCGACGGCCAGGCATGCGTGCCGTAATGGGGTTCGCCGTCGAACGACCCGCGCCCCTCGGTCAGCGCCCAACGCGTAAAGCCGCGGATGCCCTGCTCGTCGAGGATGGCGTTCACACGGTCGGTGAGCGCCTGATTGTATGATAAGAATACTGCTTTCATAATTTACGTTCTATTAAATCGAACAATCGTCCGCCGCCCTGCCGTCTTTAGGGATTGTCGCGGAACCCGTACGAGACGGGCTTCCCCAACAACCCGGAATCGCAGGTGTTGCCCCCGATCGCCGGAAGCGGAAGGCGACGTCGCATCACTCGTCATTTTCAGGATCCTCAATGGCTGCTGGCCTGATGTGCTGCTGCCAGGCGTGCCAGTTTTTCCTTCTCCTTGCGCTGCGAACGGTTGACGAATACCGAGTAGAGCGCCGGGATGATGAACAGCGTCAGCAGGGTCGAGAACGTGAGGCCGCCAATCACGGCGATGCCCATGGGCTGCCACGTCTCCGACCCGACACCCGTGCCGATCGCCAGCGGCAGCATACCCAGGATGGTCGTGAACGAAGTCATGAGCACGGGGCGCAGACGGCTCTTTCCGCCGGCGATCACGGCGTCGAAGACACCCGAGCCGCGCTCGACCAGCAGGTTCATGTAGTCGACCATCACGATACCGTTCTTAGTCACGATGCCCACCAGCATGATGGCGCCGATCAGGGCGATGAGCGACATGGGCGTGGAGGTCATCCACAAAGCCAGGAAAACGCCCGTGGCGGCGAACGGGATGGTGAACATGATGATGAACGGGAAGAGCAGCGATTCGAACTGCGTGGCCATCACGATGTAGACCAGGATGACGATCAGGATGAACAGCACGCCCAGGTCGCTGAAGGCGTCGCCCTGGTCTTCGACCGTACCGCCGATTTCGAGGTCGACGCCGTCGGGCACGGGATACCCGGCGATGAGTTGATCGACCTCGGCCACCACGTCGCCCAGGGCGACGCCGGCTCCGAGCGACGACTTGACCGTGATCACACGCTGGCGGTTCTCGCGCTCGATCATCGGCGCGGCATACTCCTCCTGCACGCGGCCGACCTCCTTGAGTTTCACGGGGCGCCCCTGCCCGTTGTAAAGCGTGATGTTCTCCACGTCCCCGAGCGACATGCGGAACGGTTCGGCATAGCGCACCACGATGTCATATTCGTCGCCGTCCTCGCGGTATTTCGAGGCCACAAGGCCGTCGATGCGGTTGCGCACGGCCTGCGACGCCGTAGCGCTGTTCATGCCGTAATAGGCAAGGCGGTCGCGGTCGAAGACCACGTTGAGTTCGGGACGCAGGTCGTCGCGCGAAAGCTGCACGTCTCGCGTACCCTCCAGGCCGCCCAGCTTTTCCTTCAGGTCGTTGGCAACGGCGTTGGTCACGTCCATGTCGTAGCCGAAAACCTTGATGTCGACCGTCGCCGAACCGCTCATGCTGCCGTTATCGCCGCCGGGCATCACCGAATATTCCCGCACCTCGGGGATGCGATCCAGTTCCTTGCGCAGCAGGTCGGAGATAACGTAGATCGACCGCTCGCGCTTGTCGGAGGTGGGCAGGCTGAGGTTGTAATTGATGATGTGCGAACCGGTGGTCTGCATCGCGGCGAACGCGTCGTCCGACGAGTTGGCGCCCGACGAGGCCGACACGAGCGTCACCTCGGGATAGTTCTTGTAGATGATGCTGTCGATCTGGCGGGCGATCCGCGCGGTGTAGTCCACCGAAAGGTTCTGCTCCAGTTTGACCGTGGCCGAGATCCAGCCGTTATCCGAAGGCGGGAAGAATTCGGTCGGCACCTGCGTGACAAGCCCCAGCGAAACCAGGAAAAGCCCCATCATCGAGAAGATCGTGATACGGCGGTGGCGCACCACCCAGTTCAGCGAGCGGGCATAGGCGTCGTCGAGCCATGCGAGTGCCCGGTCGATGGGTTTGTATATGACACCCAGCCCCTTGTAATCGTGCACGCCGCCCTCGAGTTTCAAGAGGTAGGCGGACATCATCGGGGTCAGCGAAATGGCTGCCGTAGTCGAAACGCAGACCACGATGGTCACGATCCAGCCCAGCTCGCGGAAGAGGATACCCGCCATGCCCGGCACCATTGTCAACGGCAGGAACACGGCAACGACCACGAGCGTGGTGGCAATGACCGACAGCCACACCTCGTTGGTGGCGTAGATGGCGGCCTCCTTGGGATTCGAACCTCGCTCGATGTGCGTCGTGATGTTCTCCAGCACCACGATGGCATCGTCGACGACCATACCGATGGCGATCGAGAGCGACGAGAGCGAGATGATATTGAGCGTCGAGCCCGTGGCGAAGAGGTAGATGAACGAACAGATCAGCGACACGGGGATCGTCATACAGATGATGAGCGTCGCCCTCCACCGCCCGAGGAAGGCCATCACCACCAGCACCACGAAGATAAAGGCGTACATGATCGTTTCCGAGAGCGACCCGATGGCATTGGTGATTTCCTGCGACCCCTCGAAGATCGTCTCCATCTTCACGTCGCGCGGAAGGCTCGCCTGGATGTCGGGCAGGCGCTTCTGAATTTCATGGACGATGTCCACGGTGTTGGCACCCGACTGCTTCTGGATCATCACGCGCACGCTCCGCTGCCCGTTGGCGCGTTCGTCCATCGTGGCCTTTTCGAGCGTATCGCGGATCTCGGCCACGTCGGAGAGCATCACCGTGCGTCCCCCGGCATTGGAAACCACGACCTTGCGCATCTCGTCGCTCAGCTTGAATTCGCCGTCGGCCTTGATGTTGAACGTGTTGTTGCCGATGTCGATCGTGCCGCTCGGGATGTTAACGTTCTCGGCGGCGATGATCTGCCCCAGCTGCTCGACGGTCAGGTTGTAGGCTTCGAGCTTGGCCGGGTCGACATTGACCTGCACCTCGCGCTCGGGGGCGCCCATGACCGTCACGGCACCCACGCCGTCGACACGGTTCAGGACGTTGACGAATTTATCGTCGAGGATCTTCTTCAGGGCCGGGTAGCTCTCGTCGGCCGTCACGGCAAGCATGATCACGGGGATCATCGAGGTCGAGAACTTGAAGATCGTAGGATAATCGATGTCGTCGGGCAACTGCGACTGGCTGCGGCTCACCACGTCGCGGATCTCGTTGGCGCCCTCGGTCAGGTCGGATCCGTATTCGAATTCGACAATGATCATCGACACGTTGTCCTGCGACTTGGAGGTCAGTTTCTTGAGGTTGCTCACCGTATTGAGGTTATCCTCCAGGATACGCGTGATGTTGGTCTCGATATCCGCAGCGTTGGCACCGGGATAGAAGGTGATGACCGATATCTGGGGGATTTCGATTTCGGGGTACTGGTCTACCGCAAGGTTCATCAGCGAGAAGAGCCCGAAGACCATCACGCCGACGAACATGAGCACCGTGGAGACCGGTTTCCGAACCGCGCTTTCGTATATTTTCATATGTTTCGGGGCGTTTTATTCCTGTTTGATTTCCACTTTGGCACCGTCGTAGAGTTTCGAAAGGGCCGTGACGGCCACGGCTTCGTCCGCCCCGACGCCCGAAAGAATGTCCACGCGGTCGCCGACCTGGCGTCCGACATCGACACGGCGGCGACGGGCAACGCTATCGCCCTCGATGACATACACGAAGCGCTCGACAGTGCCGACCTGCTTCTGGACGGCCACGTCGGGCACCATGACGCCCTCCTTCTGCCCCATGTTGAAGATCGTGCGGGCGTACATACCCGGGCGCAGCGTGCGCCGGGCATTGGGCACCTTCACCTCGACCTTGAACGTACGGGTCGTGGGGTCGAGCGCCGGATAGATCAGCGAGACGGTACCCGTAAAGGTCTGGTCGGGGAAGATGTCCACCTTCAGCTCGACGGGCATCCCGACCTTCACGTTGGGGAAATACTGCTCGGAAATATTGGCGATGACCTTCAGCGGGTCGATCTGCATGATGTGCAGGATGGGCTGCGCCGAGAAGAGGTCGCCCGACTCGTAGTTGCGCGCCGTGACCACGCCTGTGATGGGCGAACGCACCTCGATGTTCTTCTTGAGGTTGGCGACAACCTCGCGCTGCACGTCCAGCTGCGCCTTGGCCTGCTGGATCTGCTGCGCCGAGATACCGCCGGCCTCATAGACGGGCAGCAGGCGGTTGTAATCGTCCTCGACGGTCTTCAGCTGCACGAGCTGCTGGGTGTACTGCGTCGGGTCGAGCGTCACGATGAGCTGCCCCTCGCGCACGGGGTCGCCCACCTCGACCAGGATGCGGTCGATGTGCACGCCCGAAGCCGCCGGAGTGATGTCGTTCTCCCTGAAGGGCTCGATCTCCGAAGTGAACTCCTCGGTAAGCTGCACGGTGGCGGACTCCGCCGTTTCGGTTTTGGTCAGCACACGGTTGTCCTGCTGCACGTCGCCTGCCCCGTTTTTGCCTTTGCAGCCGGCGAGGGCGGCCGCGGCAAACAATATAACTGCTGTTTTCTTCATATGCTATCTTTGTTTTTCAATTTCCACGCTATTTTTCCTTGCCGACGATGCGGTCGTACTCGGCCTTGGCCGTCAGGTAATCGAAGATCGCCTGCGAATAGTTGAGCTGCGCCTGCGTCTGCGCCAGCTGGGCGCTGTTGAGCTCGAGGATCGTGCCCGCCCCCGCACGGTAACGGGTGTCGGAGATCGCATAGGCTTTGCGCGCCTGCTCGACGGTGAGCTCCTGGGCATACATCGTCTCGCGCGCCGTCAGCAGGTCGTTCAGCGCCGAGCGAACCTGCACGTCGACCTGCTGCCGGGCGTATGTCCGCTGGAGGCCGATCTGCGAAATCTGGTTCTTGATCTCGCGCGAGCGGTTCATCTTCGTCAGCCCCGAAAAGAGCGGCACGGAGACGCGGATGCCGGCGGAAAGCGGGTTCTGCCAGAAATAGCCGTCCTTGACGCTGGTCATCGTCATCTTGTCCGGATCGAACGACACCGAGCCCATGTTGTTCCCGGTGAGGGTGAAGTTGCCGAACGCCCCGATGGTCGGCAGGCGGCTCGCATTCTCGGCCTTGAGCTGGAGGCGGAGCAGATCCTCCTGCAATTCGAGCGTGCGCAGGTCGGAGTTATCCGAAGTGTCGGTCGTAAGTCCCTCGGTTCCGGCGAGCACCGCGTCGCGCATGGCGTCCAGTTCGCCTTCGACCTCGATATCGACCTGCTCGGGGATCGAAAGGTACATCTTGAGCATCAGCTTGGCGATGCGGATCGAGTTTTCGGTCTGGAGGATCGAGGGTTTCAGGTTGCTGAGCTGCACCTGCGCCGTCAGCAGGTCGTATTCCGAGGTCAGGCCGTTCTGGTACTGCACCTGCGTATCGTCGACCGTACGCTGTACGGTGGCCTGCGACTCGCGGAGCACGTCGAGCGACTGCTCGGCAAGCAGGATGTTGTAGAAGGCCTTTTTGACTTCGGCCGTCAGCGTGATGCGCGACGAACGCGCCGCTTCGACGGCCGTGGCCATCTGCTTGTCGTTCATCTTCATCATGCGGTAAACCTGCGGCGCGAAGAGCGGCACCGAAGCATCCACGGCCCCGCTGAGCGTCGTATAGGGGTCGTTGCCCAGCGAGAAGCCCTTGGACATCTGCTGCACGATGAAGCTGTGGTTGACCTGCCCGGTCACCGACACCTGCGGCAGCAGGCCGCCCCATGTCTGGCGTTTCACATAGTCGTAGCGCTGCACCTCCATCTCGGCGACCTTGACGGTAGGGTTCTCGCTCAGCGCCAGGTCGAGGGCCTGGTCGAGCGTGAGGCGCATCTGCGCCACGGCAGCAAACGTACCCGTTGCCGCGAGGCACAATGTCAGAATCAGTTTTTTCATAGTCATCTATCCAAATTCAATTTATTTCCCGTTTTCGACAGTTTGTACCGCTTCAGGTTGTCGTCGATCAGCTGCAGGCCCTTGGCAGTCGAAATGCCGCGGAAAAAATTGCTGATGATCTGCACGAAAGCCTCGCGCTCGGACATCCCGTCGGGCAGCATCAGCTCGCGGCGCGTCACGATAGCCGAAGCCGTATAATAAAGCACCGAAATCGAGAGGTCGATGTTGAAATTATTGACAAACAGCCCGTCCCCGACCCCCTGTTCGAGCATCGAACGCAGACTCGTACGGTTTTTCACCATCCCTTCGCGCATCAGTTTGTCGTGTACGGCGGGATAAAACTTCCTGAGGTTGTCCATCATGCGGCGCGAAACCTCGGCGTTGTCCATCACTTCGCCCAGCACCATAAACATGGCTTCGAGGACGTTGCGCGCATCGGCCGTGAGTTCGTTCCACCGCTGGCGGTTACGTTCGGAATAGCGCTCCATGGCCAGGTAGAGCAGGCCTTCCTTGTCGCCGAACATCTCGTAGAGCGTCCGCTTCGACACCCCGAGCTGCTGCGCGATGTCGTCCATTCGTACCGACTTGATGCCCTGCGAGACAAACATATGCATGGCCTGGTCGATAATGCGTTCTTTCTGAGGAGGGGTCATTGCATTCAAATATTTCGGATCCGGAGGCAAATATAGAAAGAAAACTCATGAAACCAAAAAAGTTTTCTATTTTCTTCCGTTTCATCAGCAAATAACACACCGAACGGCGAACAAAGCAGTAAAGACGAACAATGAGCGAGGTGTCCCGCCTCCGTTCAGGCCGGTAGGGATCGTATCCGGGGAGACGCCGGGCATACTGCCGCAACGCATGCCGGGCGAGACAGACCGGGGGGGGGCAGCGCACTACGGGTGCCGGGGCATGCACAGCAGGACATACCTGCCGGATCACGGGCGCAGCAGGGAACACATACCATCGAGAGCCGCACCGGGCACCCACGCCCTCGCTCCCGCCTTGCGAAAAAACAAAAAAAGCCGCTGCGGACAAACCGCAGCGGCCATAAAGGAATATAACACGAGGTTATTTCGTCACCCGTTCGAGCCAGCGAACCATCGAGAGCATGACGAGCATCGACATGCCGCAGGCCGCGACGAAGACGCACCATGTAGCCCACATCGGGGTGTGCATGTAGAGCCATCCGCCGACGAACAGCAACGCATTGCCCACGGCCGTAGCGGCCAGCCAGAAGCCCTGCATAAGGCCCTGCATGTGCGGGGGCGCCACCTTCGATACGAATGCCAGTCCGAGGGGCGAGATGAAGAGCTCAGCGACGGTAAGGATGAAATAGAGGCCCACCATGACCCACGGGGTAACCAGGATCGACTGCACCTGGTCGGCCTTCATGCCTGCGAGGGCGGCCTTGTCGGGCAGTGCGAACGAGAAGAACATCAGGAAGAGGTAGGCCGTGGCGGCGATACCCATACCGATGGCGATCTTCATCGGGGTCGAAACCTCGATGTTGCGTTTGCGCAGATGGCCGAAGAACCACATGATCAGCGGCGTGAGGGTCACGACGAAGAAGGGGTTGACGCTCTGGAAAATCTCGGCGCCCTTGATGGTCGTGAAGCCCAGGTTGATGTTGATGACGTCGAGGTTGACGTAGTCACGTGCGAAATAGGTCAGCGAATAGCCGTTCTGGTGGAACGAAACCCAGAAGAAGATCACGACGCCGAACACGGCGAACAGTGCGTAGATGCGCTGGCGGATCTCCTGCGCCGACATGGTGATCTCCTCGGCCGAAGCCTTGGCACCGCCGGCCGCGGCTTTCTTCGACGGGTCGGGGAAGCGCCGTTTGTTGGACAGGTAGATGACCAGCGACACGAGCATCATCACGATGGCCGCGATGAACGCATAGTGGAAACCGCGGTTGAAGACATCGAGGTAGCCGTTGCAGAAATCGTGCAGGCCGGCAGCCGACACGGGCGTGCCGTCGAGGTAGGCAGAATTGGCATACGACGTGAGGTTGGCAAGCCCCTCGCCCGCCATGTGCTCGCCCTTGGCAAGGTATTCGTGGCACAGCTCGGGCAGCTTGGCGTTATAGTCGAAATTGTTGACCTTGAGCCACCAGTTGCGCACGCCGATGGCGACGAACGGCGCGAAGAAGCCCCCGATGTTAATGAACATGTAGAAAATCTGGAAACCCGACTCACGCTTGGCGCTGAACTCCTTGTTGTCGTACATCTGCCCCACGAGCGCCTGGAGATTGCCCTTGAAAAGGCCGTTGCCGAAGGCTATCACCAGCAGGCCCACGCACGTCAGCGTCAGGTAGAGCGGCAGGCTGGACACGGGCGTCGGCGTGGGGATGGCGATAATCAGGTAGCCCAGCGACATCACCACGAGCCCCCACATGATGGTTCCCTTGTAGTTGCGGGTTTTGTCGGCAATGATACCGCCGACGAGCGCCAACAGGTAAATCGAAGCATAGAATCCCGAATAGATATACCCCGCGGTCGTTTCGTTCAGGCCGAACTTGGCGGAGATGAACAAGGTCAGGATAGCCATCATGATGTAGAAACCGAAACGCTCGCCCATATTGGCAAGGGCCGCCGCGATCAGTCCTTTGGGTTGTCCTTTCATAAGTTGATTTTGGTTTTAGTAATTTTTTTAATAAGGTGCTGTTTTTTAGTCTTGGACAAAGATAGAAAAAAAATTCATATATTTGTATAAAAGGAAAACCGCTATGGAAAAAACGACCCGCAGGCTCCCGATCGTAGAACGCGACGAGTGGCTGCTCCCCGCCGAGCAGGAGCTCAACCGCCGCTACGAACGGTATACGGACAAAATAAACGCGATCGAGCAGGCTGCAGGCTCGATCGTCGACTACGCCAACGGCTACCGCTATTTCGGCTGGCAGCGGGACGAGCTGCTCGACGGATGGTGGCTGCGCGAATGGCTGCCGGGCGCGCACGACGTCTACGTCTTCGGGGATTTCAACAACTGGCAGCGTACCGAGATACGTATGCAGCGCGACGCGCACGGCGTATGGAGCGCCTTCTTCCCGGAAGCGATGTACCGCGACCGGCTCCGCCACGGGTCGCTCTACAAGCTCCACGTCCACGGCGACAACGGCTGGAAAGACCGCATCCCGGCCTATGCCACGCGCGTGGTACAGGACGAGGCGACGAAGAATTACACGGCTCAGTTCTGGGCGCCGGAGCCGTTCGACTGGCGGGGCGACGCGTTCGACGCCTCGAAGAACGGCAGCCTGCTGATCTACGAGGCCCATGTGGGCATGGCGCAGGAAAAGGAGGGCGTGGGCACCTACCGCGAATTCACGGAGAAAATACTACCTATAATAAAAAAGGACGGCTACAACGCCGTGCAGCTCATGGCCATCGCCGAGCACCCCTATTACGGGTCGTTCGGTTACCACGTGTCGAGTTTCTTCGCACCCGCATCGCGCTGCGGCACGCCCGAGGAGCTGAAGGAGCTGGTGCGCCGCGCCCACGAGTTGGGGCTGGCGGTCATCATGGATCTGGTGCATGCCCACTACGTCCGCAACCTCAACGAAGGCATCAACGAGCTGGACGGCACCGACCACCACTACTCGCTGCCCGGCAAGGCCGGTTACCAGCCCTACTGGGACTCGAAGCTCTTCGACTACGGCAAGGACGAGGTACAGCATTTTCTGCTGTCGAACGTCAAGTACTGGCTCGACGAGTTCCATTTCGACGGCTACCGCTTCGACGGCGTGACGTCGATGATCTACCACCACCACGGTTATGTCGACTTCGACTGCCGCGAACGCTTCTTCGACGAGGGGGTCAACCGCGACGCGCTGACCTACCTGACGCTCGCCAACCGCCTGGTGCACGACTTCCGGCCGGCGGCCGTGACCATCGCCGAGGACGTGAGCGGCATGCCGGGCATGTGCATCCCCATCGCCGACGGCGGCATCGGGTTCGACTACCGGCTGGGGATGGCGATCCCCGACTTCTGGATCAAGGAGCTGAAGGAGGTGCCCGACGAGGAGTGGAACATATGGGAAATGTGGGACGTCATGACCAACCGCCTGCCCGAAGTGAAAACCGTGGCCTATGCCGAATCGCACGACCAGGCGCTGGTGGGCGACAAGACGCTGGCATTCCGGCTGATGGACAAGGAGATGTATTACCACATGGATCGCGCGTCGGAGAGTATCGTGATCGACCGCGGCATGGCGCTGCACAAGATGATCCGCCTGATGACCATCTCGACGGGCGGGCAGGCCTACCTCAACTTCATGGGCAACGAGTTCGGGCACCCCGAGTGGATCGACTTCCCGCGCGAAGGCAACGGCTGGAGCTACGCCCACGCCCGGCGGCAATGGTCGCTGGCGAAGAACGGGTTCCTGCGCTACTCGTGGCTGGGGGATTTCGACAAGGCGATGATAAAGCTGGTGAAGCGTTACAAGGTACTCGAGGACGGCTATGCCTGGAACCTCGCGATGGACGAGTGCAACAAGACGATGGTTTTCTCGCACGGCAACCTGCTGTTCGTGTTCAACTGGCACCCCACGGCCTCGATCCCCGACTACAAACTGCCCGTGCAGGCGCCGGGCAAGTATGTGCCCGTGCTCTCGACCGACGAGCGGCGTTTCGGAGGGCAGCAGCGGCAGGCGATGGACGCCGAGCATTTCTCGTTCCCGGCACGCGACGGAGACAACACCGAACGGCCCCATATCCGCATCTACAACACCTCGCGCACGGCCACGGTTTACCTGCGGAAAAAATAGCGGCGGGTGCGTCCTCCGCACCGACGAAAACACGCCGGAGATGACAAACAGCACGGCCTGTCCCGCATGGGACAGGCCGTGCTGTTTTATCCTCGGGCAGGGACGACCCTCACCGGCCGGAAAGGGCAGGCTCCAGGTCACGCAACCGCGGATGCCGGCGAAAAGGCGGGCTTTCGGGCCGCAACACTCCCGGTCTGGAGCAGTTGGTCGGCCGGAAAAGGCGGGCTGCGGGCAGGGCTGCAACGCTTGCCGGTCGCAAATGGCGGGCTTGGGACGCGCAACGGCGTTGGTCGGCCGGGAAAGGAGGCCGCCGACCGGGGAGAAAGGTTCCCGGACGGACAAGCGCTACACCTCTACGGCAACCTGTCGGCGGGATAGGACACGCCCAGCTGGCGGCGCACCTGGTCGATGATCTCCATCGTCACGAGGGAGTTTTCGTGGCTGTTGACGGCGGATTCGAGGCGTCCCTGTTCGATGAGGTCGATGAACTCCGCGACCTCGTAATAATAGGGATCCCTCTCCAGAGGGAGTCCGACGCTGTGGCGGACGGGCCCGGCGCCCCGCCCCGAAGCGGCCGCCGGGCGCGGAAGGTACGCCACGTCGCGGATGGTGTGGATGGCGTCCAGCAACAGGTTGCCCTCCTCGCCTTGGATCTCGGACGGAAGCGACGAATTGGCGATCTTGGAGTAGAGCACCGTGGCATTCATCCCCTCGTAGCGGAAATTGACGGCGCCCTGCCCGTCGGCACCCGAAGAGAGGACGATGCCCTGCGCTTCGACCTCCAGCGGACGCCCGAACAGCGCGACCATCGGATAGACGGTATAGACCCCGATGTCCATCATGGCGCCGTTCGACAGTTCGGGGTTAAAGGCGTTGAGCACGATCCCCTGCCGGAACTTGTCGTAGCGCGAGGAGTACTGGCAGAAGCTGGCGAAATAGCGGCGGATCGTCCCGAGCCGGGGCAGGTACTCCTGCACGACGCGGAAATTGGGGTTGAGCGTCGAGATCATGGCCTCCATGAGCGTGACGCCGCATTCGCGGGCGACGGCGACCATCTGCCGCGCCTCGCGGGCATTGGAGGCCAGGGGCTTCTCGCACAGCACGTGCTTGCCGTGGCGCATGCAGAGGATGCTCTGCGAAGCGTGCAGGAAATTGGGCGTGGCGATGTAAACGGCGTCGACGAGCGGGCTTGCCGCCATCTGCCCGAGCGAGGTGAAGGTGTGCGGGATGCCGTGCTTCGCAGCGAAGGCGTCGGCCCTCTCCTGCGAACGCGAACAGATCGCCACGGCCTCGAAGCGCGCGTCCTGCCGCGCCCCGGCCAGCACCCAGTCGGCGATGAACCCGGTGCCGACCATGCCGAATCGAATTTTCCCCGGCATTCCCTTATCTCCCGGTTATGCGTTCCACGGCCGCGGCGACGTCGGCGTACAGCTTCGGCAGGTCGACACCGGCGACACGGCGGTTTTCGACCACGATGCGGCCGTCGACCACCACCGTGTCGACATCCGACGCCTTGCCGCAATAGACCAGGTTCGAGACAAGGTCGTGGATCGGCTGCAAGTGGGGTTTCTGCAGGTCGACGACGATCAGGTCGGCCAGCGCCCCGGGACGGATGACGCCCAGCTCACCCTCCGCATAGCCCATGGCGCGGGCGCCGTTGACCGTAGCCAGCTTCAGCGCCTCGTAGGCCGGGAGTGCCACGGGATCGCCCGTGGCGGATTTTTGCAGGAAGGCCGCCGTGCGCAGCTCCTCGAACATGTCGAGGTCGTTGTTCGAGCAGGTGCCGTCGGTGCCGATGGTCACCAGCGCACCCGCGGCACGCATCTTCTCGACGGGAGCCACGCCGCTCGAAATTTTCATGTTGCTCTGCGGGTTGTGCGACACGGCCACGCCCCGCCGGGCCAGCGTGCGGATGTCGCTGTCGGTGACATGGATGCAGTGTGCGCCGATGGTCTTGTCGTCGAGCATACCCAGCGCATCGAGGTGCTCGACGGGTGTCGCGGCGTATTTTTCGCGCACGATACGCACCTCGTCCCGCGTCTCGGCGATATGGGTCATGAAATGCAGCCCCCATTTGCGGGCCAGCTCCTTGCCGCGCCGCAGGTTTTCGGGCGACACGGTATAAGGCGAATGGGGTGCGAGGGCAATCTGTATGCGGTCACAGTCAGCAGCCAGCGCAACGGCCTTCTCCGCCTCGGGCAGCACCTCGTCGACATTGTTGTCGAAATAGTTGCATCCCAGCATCGCGCGGATGCCCAGCCGCCGGGCGACCTCCACGCAGCGGTTCTCGTGGTAATACATGTCCACGAACGAGGTGATGCCGCCCAGGAGCATCTCGACGATGCCGAGCGTCATGCCCAGCGCCACGTCGTCGGCCGTCTGGCGCGCCTCGAAAGGCCATATATAGTCGTTGAGCCACTCCATCAGGGCGATGTCGTCGGCATAGCTGCGTTGCAACGTCATGGCCGCATGGCAATGCGTATTCACAAGGCCCGGCATCAGGAGCCGGCCCGTGCAGTCGATGACCCGCACGCCGGGACTGCAGGTGCGGAACGCGTCGGCTTCGGAGCCGGACGCAGTGACGAGCGCGATGCGGTTGCCCGCGACGCCCACAGCCCCCGTGAAGGTTCTGGGTTCGTCCCCGGCCGCCGTCATCGGCAGGATCGTTGCGTTGGTAAACAGGATGTCCATATTATTTGTATTTCACTTTCACTTTGTCGGTCTTTATCTTGCGCGGCGGGGTGTCGATCGAATTGCCCTGCACGGTGATGACATCGCGTCCGTCCACGGAGTTCGAATAGACCTGGATCACCTTGTTGAACACGCCCGGTTCGCTCTTGTGAGGTTCGTAGGTGATGCGGATCACGCCCTGTCCGCCGGGTGGTACGGGACGTTTGGGGAACGACGCCTTGAGGCACGAGCACGACGTGATGACGCGCGTCACCACGAGCGGCGCCGTGCCGTCGTTGGTAAAGGTAAATTCCCGCACCAGGTCGCCGCCCTTGCGGGGTACGTCGCCGAAATCGTGGCCGGCGACCTCCATGCGAAGGTGCGCCCCCCGCGCCTTCGCGTCTTGCTGCGCCCCGGCCGTTTCCGGGGCCGGGTTTTGCGCCGCCCCGGCATGTCCCGCCGTGAAGGCCAGGCACCCGAGGATTGTCAGTAATAAGGTTCGCATGTATACGCTCGTTTCAAAAATTACTCCATACGGAAAACATAAGTGATCGTCCCGCCCTGCAGCGTGGCGCGGCTCTCCGTGAAGCGGGCCTTCAGCGCCGCGCTCTTCGCCGCCCCGACAAGCTCGGCGGCATCGGTCGTCGAGCCTTTCGGTTCGTAGGAAGCGCCCGTCACCTTGCCCTTGGCGTCCACCGTAACGCGGATGACGACTTTCCCGCTCTTCGAACCGGGATACGAAGGTTTGGGCAGGTTGCCCACAAGGCCGCGTCCCTGAAGCCCCTGGTCGAGCTGGTCGAGCCCGTCGGGGTTCAGCCCCGGGCCGTCGCCGCTCGCCTTGTCCTCGCCCTGAGGCGCGCGGGGGTTGCCCGCATTGTCGGGTTCGTCGGCGCCACCCTTGTTCATCTTGAACAGCGCTTTGGGGTTGGGCGTCTGCGTCGTCTCGTCCTTGCCCGCCACCTGCGCGGTCTGTTCCACGGGGGCGGCCTTGTCATGCACGCGGGGCTCGGTAGCCGCCTTCACGGGCGGCTTGGGGCGCTCGGGGACAGGTGGTTCGGTGAAATCGACCAGGATCGTATCGCCGGGTTTGTCGTGGATCTTCCGGAAATCGAACGAGACCAATGCGAACGAAGCAGCGATCAGCAGCACATAGGCTGCCGCCGCGATCGCCGCCCACCTGCGGGGCGACTTGCCGTTCGGGTCGTAATAGTACATAGGCCTTTATTCCGGCGATGTCGCCGCAATGAGTTTATATCCGTTGTTCTTGGCGACGTTCATCACCTTGATGATCTCGTCCCATGCCACCGTCTTATCGGCATGCAGCGATACGGTGGGTTCCTTCTGACCGTCGAGGCGCGACTTGAGCGCCCGTTCCACGCCCTCGACCGAACCCACGTCCTGCAATTCGACATAGTAGCGGTACTTGCCGTGCCCCGTATCCTGGATCGACACCGTGGTCACCGCCTTGTCTTTGAGCATGTTCGAGCTCTTGGGAAGCATCAGCTTCAGGGCATTGGGGTTGATCAGCGTCGTAGCGATCAGCAGGAACAGCAGCAGCAGGAACATCAGGTCGGTCATCGACGATGCCGAGAAGGATTTATCGACTTTCGATCCGTGTTTAATTGCCATAGCGCGTTATTTTTGAACGGGTTGATTCAGGATGTCCATGAAGGCGATCGAGTTGGCCTCCATCTGGAAGACCAGCTTCTCGATGCGTGCAACGAGGTAGTTGTAGCCGAAATAGGCCGGGATGCCGACGATAAGACCGCCGACCGTGGTGACCATCGCCACGTACATGCCGCTGGCCAGCAGGCTCAGGTCGACCGTGCCGCCCGCAGCCGCCATGTCCATGAAGGTCTGCACCATCCCGAGCACCGTACCGAGGAAACCGATCATCGGGGCGCCGCCGGCGATCGTCGCCAGAAAGGGAAGGCCGTTTTCGAGCTTCGAGACTTCGAGGTTGGCGACATTCTCGATGGCGGTCTGCACGTCGCTCATCGGGCGGCCGATGCGCTCAATACCCTTCTCGATCATGCGGGCAATCGGCGTGTCGGTCTTCTTGCACAGGTTCACGGCCGTATGGATCTTGCCGTCGGAAATGTAGTCGCGGATGCGGTTCATGAAATTCATGTCCAGCACCGACGCCTTGCGGATGGCCATGAAGCGCTCGACGAAGATGAAGATCGTCACGCCGCCCAGCGCCAGCAGCGGCCACATCAGCCAGCCGCCCATCGAAAACAGTTTCCAAAGTCCCATGCGGGTTTCTTCACTGGTGGCCACCGCCTCGGCGGCCTGCAAAAATGTCATCATAGTTTAAAGAAAAATTGTTATTGTTTGATTCGAGTTCTTTTTCTGCCGTTCAGTTGTTTTCGTCCTTCTTATCCATAACGGGCCGCAGGGCCGAAAGCGTATCCGCCGGCTGCCGCAGCCGCTCCTTTTCCTCGCGGGCGGCCTGCCGCCGGGCTTCGCGCCGCGCCTTGCGTTTCTTGTTGGTGAAACGCTCCCTGATACGCCTCCGCAGATCCCGGAAATTATTGAAATCCTCCTTGAAATAAATACCGATGCCGGTCTCCTGCAGACCCTGGTTCTCGTCGAAACGGTCGATGGTCTGCGTGAAGGCCTTGGCCTTGAGCGTCCCGGCTCGGTCGATCAGGTAGGTGATGTACGCCTCGCCCATGAAGTTGGACATCGAACTGTTCACAGCCTGCTTGTTGTCGATCAGGTAGTTGCCCTCGACCTCGACGAACAGGCGGTTGTTGATCAGGCTCTTCGAAAGGCCGAAGTCCACTTCGTCGCTGGTCAGTTCCGATTTGGGACGGTAGCGGATGACGATGTTGTAGTCGTCGTTCGAGAGCAGGTTGCTCACCATGTTCGACACGAATTCCAGACCCGTGGCGGCCGAGACCGAGGTGCCGATGTTCGACGACGACGAGCTGTTCTCGCCCATGAAGCTGTTGAACAGCAACAGGTAGGCGAACTGCGTATCGACCGTCTCAGGCGTGGTGAGGGCATTGGCGATCACGGTCTGCGTCTCGGGGTCGGTGCCGGGGACATGCACGTCGAAGGTGACGGCCGGGTTGGAAAGCCGCTCGCCGAGGTGGATGACGCACTCCACGGGCACCGAACGGTCAGCCGCGAGGTTGTCGGACGTACCCTGCAACAGGGGCTGCAACGACGCCTTGAGCTTGTAGATGGCGTTGATGTTGAGCATGGCATCCATCGGCGAGCCCGTCCACTGGATTGTGGAGCCATCCTCGATGACGAACTTCTTGTTGATGATGTTCTGCAGCGAGAAGAGGAAGCTCCCCTCGGTGATGGTATAGTCGCCGTACATCTCGAAGACGTTGGAACGGGGGTTGATCTGCAGGTTGAGCGTACCGTCGCCGCGCGCCCGGAGCGTGTTGCCCGAGACGGTGAGTTCGACCTCGACGCCCGGCCGCACGTTCAGCGCCAGCGAGATATCCATCCGGCTGCCGGCATCGGACTTCTGCTGCCGCTTGCGTTCGAACATCATCTTCTTGCGGGCGAGGTTGTCGACCGTATCGACCCTGGCCGGTTCTCTGAAGGTCACGAAGTCGGCGCTCGATATATTGGACTTGTTGGACAGCGGCATGAAGAACGACGAACGGTCGTCGGTCGTGGCGGCGATATCCATCTTCACGAGCCCCTTGTCGCCCGAAATGCGGGCGGAGCCCGTGGCGTAGACCTTGCCGTAGAAAGAGTCGTTGTCCTGCGGGGTGGTGTTGAGCACCATCATCTGCCGGGGTGCGACGCGTACGTCGTAGGCGATGTTCGAGAGGTGTTGCAGGCTCAGGTCGATGTCGAAGCGCCCCTCGTTGCCCTCGGGGTCGAATATCGGGACGTTCGAAGCCCGGAAGCGGTTGCCCCTGACGTTCAGCACCGCCCGGGGCATGGTGTAGGGCACCTGCGTGAAATCGACGCACGTCGACAGTCCCGTGACGCGGATTTCGCCCGCGAGGTCGGCTTCGCGGCGCTGCCCCTGGAGCACCAGCTCGGCGGAGGCGTGCCCCCGGGTATCGGAAATGACGCCCGTGAGGATCGGGTCGAGCAGCCCCATGTCGAGGCTGTCGACGTCCAGGCGGGCATAGTAGCGCACCTGCGACGGGACGTAGAACCCCCGCACCAGCGTATCGCGCTTATGGCGGTCGGTGACGGTAACGCCCGCACGGTTGCGCAGGAAATCCCAGCGCGAGGTGAGGCGCAGCGGCGGCGCGGGTATGTCGTTGACCTGGAGGCTGTCGAGCAGGATGTCGGCCGTGATCTCGCCCGCATGGAGCGCTGATTTCATCGTCGCGGAGCCGTTGGTGCGCCCCTCGAAGACGTAGCCCATGCGTTCGATGACCTGCGTGAAGGGCGCGAGGTCGAAATTGCGCAGGCGCAGCGTCACCGAATCCTCGCGGCTGCGCGAAGCGACGCCGTCCAGCAGCAATTCCTGCTCGCGGTTCATCACGAAGAACTTGTCGATCACGACCTGCGCCGTGTCAAGCTGTATCTTGTGGGCGAAGATCTGCCAGGTCTTCGAGCCGCGGGTGATGTGCGACGGCAGGATGCGCAGGTCGACGACGCGGCCGTTGGGCCCGTGCTCGTCGACTACGTCAGCCCGGACGCCCACCAGTCCGGATACCTTGCGCAGCGTATCGTTGAACCCTGCCGAAAGCTGCACGCGCCCCTGCTTGGCACCGCCCGTGAGCGAAAGCCCCGGCAGGTGGAGCATACCCGCATAGAGGTCTTCGGCCGAAGCATAGACCGTGAGCGAATCGCCCCGGTTCGAAGCGTTGACGTTGAGCCGCGTGGCCAGCATACGTTTGCGTTCGATATATTCCGAAGTCGCCTTGAGCGAAAGCTGGTCGCTCGCGGGGTTGAAAAGCAGTTGCAGCGACGAGCCGTCGGCCACCTGCAGGCCGGGCGAGATGGCGTCGGCGATCGGGTCGATATGGCGGATGTCGACCGAGAGGAGCGAAAAGTCGTTGGCGACGGCCACCCCAGATGCGCGGGGCCCCGACTCCTCGTCGCCGTGCCGCAACAGGGGGAGGTATTTCCAGGCACTCGCACGCAGGTAGCGGAAGACCTCGCGGTAGCTGGTCTTGCTGCGGAACGTGGCGTCGGCGAAGTCCGAGCGCAGTTCGACCAACTTGCTCCGGGCCGAGTTCTCGCCCGTGACGGTCATGCTCTTCGACGTGAGCTGCTTGTCGTTATAGCGGTAGAGGACGTCGGTGACCCGGATGCGACCGTTCAGGTCGTCGAGCGAGCGGCCGCCGGCCTTGGCGACGATATGCGCCGAAAGTTCCGAGACCGAGTCGCGGCGGTTGACATGCAGCCGGGCCAGGTCGGCACGGCGCAGATCCATCGTAAAGTCGTAACGGGGCACCGAGTCGTTGAAGTCGACCATGCCGAGGAAATCGAAATCGAGGTTGGGGTCGCGGGCCGTGATACGGCCGTCGAACTCGCGGTTGCGCAGCCGCCCGTCGAGGCGCAGCGAATCGTAGACATAGCCGTTGAAGCCCAGCTGCGTGACGTTGCCCACGACATTGGCGTCGGTGAAACCACGCCCGACGACGCCATCGACGAAGGCCGTAAGCGTGGCGTTGCCCAGCAGGTCGCGGCGGCCGAGCAGTTCGCCCAGCCTGAGGTTGCGCGCGGCCACATCGCCCTTGACGCTGCTGCGCCCGTCGCGCAAGGGGCTCATCTGCAGGTTACAGTCGATACCGCCCACGTCGGTCTTGGCACCCACCCGCATGTCGAACGACGAGAGCAGCCCGCGGAAACGGGCGTTGACGTCGATGTCGCCCGAATTCCCGAGGATCGCGACCAGCTTGTCGGAGAGCGCACGGCCGCCGATGCCGGCCGCCAGGGCGTCGATGGATTCGGCCGTGGAGGTCAGGCGCGGGATCGTCAGGTCGAAATGCGTCGCGCGGATGTCGGGCAGTCCCTTGACCGCGACGTCGGCCGTGAACCACGTCCCCTGGCCCACCTGCAGGCTCCTGACCTTGCCCGTGAAGTCGGAGACGACGCCCGCGACCTCGATGTCGATATTGCTGAAAACGGTATGCCACTCGCGGAGCCGCGGGGCGAAATAGGCGATGTCGTCCGTGGAGACGGTGCTGTTGCGCAGCTTGCCGTCGATACGCACCTCGCCCAGGAAATCCTTGTAGCCAGCCCACGAATCGCCGACGAGCGAAATGTAGGGGATGTCGACGTTCGAACGGGGCGTGACGACGGAGGTATCCTCGAAGCCCAGCGCACCGTTCGTGAGGTAGAAACGTCCCGAGAACCGGTCGAGCACGAAGCCGCTGCGCTCACGGGCCGACATGGCCTCGATGGTGGTATAGATCGACTGCCCGTCGATGGTGAAGTCGCCGACACGCGCCGAGATGCCGTAGAGGTGCATGTGGCTGAAGTCGATGCCGAATTCGGGGTCGCGCCGCGTGAGCCGCTCCATGCAGAGATCCATGCCTTCGATGGAAGCCTTGCGCAGCGACAGGCGGAAATTGCCCTTCTTGGGCTTGTCGGGGTCGCTGATGCGGTTGACGATCTGCTTGATGTTCATCTCCCCTTCGGGGGTCTCGCGCAGGTAGAGCTTCGCCCCGCCGATTTCGCCGCGGCTGAGGACTACCCCGCCGCCGAAAATGCCCAGCCCCGTGATGTAGGCGTCGAGGCTGCCGACGTAGAGCAGCGTGTCGCGCTGGTAATCCTCGACGTAGAAGCCCTTGACCTTGACCTTGCTGAAAAGCCCGATGTCCACGCGGTCGATGCTCACGGTGGTTTCGAGCTTCCTGGATACCATGCGCACGGCTTTCTGTACCACGTAGTTCTGCACGGCGGGAATATCGAGCAGCAACGAAAGCACCATGGGCAGAATTATCAGCAACAAAACCGCTACCGAGAACACCTTTCCCAATATTTTTATACCTTTGCGCATTGATAGGTCGTTATAACCTGCAAATTTAACTAAAATAGTTAAAAAAAACGAAAAACCGGATGGATATTACAATTCTCGGCATCGAATCCTCGTGCGACGATACGTCGGCTGCCGTGATCCGCAACAACCTGCTGCTGTCGAACGTGATCGCCTCCCAGGCCGTGCACATAAAATACGGCGGCGTGATCCCCGAACTGGCTTCGCGGGCGCACCAGCAGAACATCATACCGGTGGTCGACACGGCACTCCGAGAGGCCGGGCTCACCGTCGGGGAGATCGATGCCATCGCCTTCACGCGCGGCCCCGGGCTGCTGGGTTCGCTGCTCGTCGGGGTATCGTTCGCCAAGGGGCTCTCGGTGGCGCACGACATCCCGATGGTCGAGGTCAACCACCTGCAGGGGCATATCCTCTCGCACTTCATCGACCTGCCCGACCGCGAACTGCCCCATCCCGGCTTCCCGTTCCTCTGCCTGCTGGTCAGCGGCGGGCATACGCAGATCGTACGCGTGGATTCGCCGCTCGATATGGAGATCATCGGCACGACGATCGACGACGCCGCAGGCGAAGCGTTCGACAAATGCGCCAAAGTCATGGGCCTGCCCTACCCCGGCGGCCCGGTGATCGACCGCCTGGCAAAGGAGGGCAACCCCAAGGCGTTCCGCCTGGCACACCCCCATGTCGACGGCTACGACTATTCGTTCTCGGGGCTCAAGACCTCGTTCCTCTATATGCTGCGCGACGCCGTGGCCGGCGACCCCGATTTCATCGAGCGCAACAAGTCCGACCTCTGCGCATCGCTCCAGAGCACGATCGTGGAGATACTGCTCGACAAACTGGTACGGGCGTCGAAGGACACGGGCATCCGCGACATCGCCATCGCCGGGGGCGTATCGGCCAACTCGGGACTGCGCAACGGCATCGTCGAGCAGGGCCTCAAGCGCGGCTGGCGCACGTTCCTGCCGGAATTCAAGTTCACGACCGACAACGCCGCGATGATCGCCATGGCAGGCTACTACCACTACCAGCACGGCGACTTCTCGTCGCTCGACGTGTCGCCCGTGGCACGGCTCGAAGAGCTGTAATGCGGCCGGGAAGATGAAACGGCTCGCGGCATTCGTGCTGCTCCTGGCGGGGATCGGCAGTGCATACGCCGGCGACGGCGATGCGGAGCGGCTTCGCGCATGGCGCGCCGGGGAAAAGGTCTCGGAAGAAGCGGTGGCGGAATACGGCATCGACCGCTGTTTCGCCAGTTCGGAGATCGGCGACGCACTCTTCGCGCGCATGTACGGCAAATCCTACAAGCCGGACTGCACCGTCCCCCGCTCGGAGCTCCGCTACCTGCGGGTGCTGCACCGCAACCTCGCAGGCGAAACCCTGCTGGGCGAACTGGTCTGCAACGAGGCCATAAGCGGCGACCTGCTGGAAATCTTCCGGGTGCTCTACGACGCGGCCTACCCCATCGAACGCATGGTGCTAATCGACGAATACGACGCACAGGACGGCCCTTCGATGCGGGCCAACAACTCTTCGGCATTCAACTTCCGGTTCATCGCGGGAACCGGGGTGCTCTCCAACCACAGCCGGGGCATGGCCGTCGACATCAACCCGCGCTACAACCCTTATGTCAAAACGAACGGCGGCCGCACGATCATCGACCCCGCGGAAGCAGCCCCATATGCCGACCGGACGCGGGATTTCCCCTACAAGATCGCCGAGGACGACCCCTGCTGCCGGGAGTTCCTGCGCCACGGGTTCACCTGGGGCGGCCACTGGAAAAGCCTGAAGGACTACCAGCATTTCGAGAAAAAGCAATAGCCGCCCGGAAGCCTCAGCACTGCGCAGGGAGGCCACCGCGGTTATTTCGGGACGGCAACGATCGATTCGGAATCGCTCCCGGGTATTCCGGGACAGCATCCGGCCAGTTCGGGACAACACAAAAGCTCCCGACCTTTCGAGGTCGGGAGCCTTTTTTCCTTCGGGCATCCCCGGATTTTCCGGAGACCGGATTATTTTACGCCGAAGAGTTTTCCCTTCAGCGAAAAATTGTCGTACTCGGCCTTGAGCGAAGCCATCAGATCGCGCACCGACTGGATCTTTTCGGCCCGCCATGCGTTGGCGCCGCAGAAGGCATAGCCGTTCTGCAATTTTCCCTTGAAGGCGTTGTAGAGCGCCAGCATGATGCAGTAAGGGCTGTGCGTCACGTCGCACGTCTTGATGCAGTCGAACGGGCAGTTCTTGGGGCGTTTCAACCCCTCCTTCACCCGGTCGAGGAACGAGCTGTGGATGGCCCGCCCCGGCATACCCACGGGGCTCTTGATGATCTCGATATCCTGCTGCGTGGCATCGAGGTAGCTCTGCTTGAACGCCGGGTCGGCGTCGCACTCCTCGGTCGTGACGAAGCGGGTGCCCATCTGCACACCCTCGGCGCCCAGCGACATGATGCGGTAGATGTCCTCGCCGGTGTAGATGCCGCCGGCCGCGATGACGGGGATATGGCAGCCGTGCTCGGCCTCGAACGCATGTACTTCGGCGACGATTTCGGGAACGATGCTCTCGAGCGCATAGTGCTCGTCGACAAGCTGCTCCTCCTTATAGCCGAGGTGGCCGCCCGCCTTGGGGCCTTCGACCACGATGGCGTCGGGAATGTACTTATATTCTGCAAACCATTTCTGGCACAGCAGTTTCGCGGCGCGCGCCGACGATACGATGGGTGCCAGTTTGGTTTTGGCTCCTTCGGTAAGGAACGACGGCAGGTTGAGCGGCAGCCCGGCGCCCGAGAAGATGATGTCGGCCTTCTCGGCGATGGCGGTTCTGACCATGTCGGCGAAATTGGACATGGCGACCATGACGTTCACGCCGACGATGCCTTTCGTGGCCTCGCGTGCCTTTTTCAGTTCCTGTTTCAGCCCCCAGATCGAGGCCGTACGGTAATCTTTCGAATAGTCTTTGTAAATCACTCCCAGGCCGGCCGACGAAATGACGCCGATGCCGCCCTGGTCGGCAACGGCCGAAGCCAGCCCTGCGAGCGATATGCCTACGCCCATACCGCCCTGCACGATGGGGACGGGAGCGAGCAAATTTCCGATTTTCAATGCTTTCATTTTGTTGTGGATTAGTGCAAACCTAATTAACCGCACCAAAGGTACGAAAAACAAAACGGAACACACCATATCCCATACGAATTAATTGTTAATTCTCTGCCGGGCGGCGCCGGAACCGTCGGGAAGGCACGGGCGGAGGATGCAGCGCCCCGTCATGCCGCCGGGGGGCGGGAATTACAGGAACCGGACACCTCTCACCCGGGCGCGGTTGCGGCCGGGGGCTTCGCGCTCGACGATACCGGTCACCACGTCGGCGGCATCGTGCCAGCGGTTGGCGCGGAACCGGCGGCGGTAGGTCGTCAGGTGGGCGTATAGCTCCGGCCAGCGCAGGTTCCAGCCCCGGGGAAAGCGCACGAGGTGCAGCGCCGTGGCCGAATTGGAGAGGATGCGCGCCTCCTTGTTGGCGCCCTGGTGGAACCATTCGATGCGCACGGAGGGTGCCAAAGCCTGCAGCGAGCGTGCAAAACCGCGGCCGCCGTTATTGCTTTCGACGGCCGCCTGCCGCGTATCGGAGCGCAGGAGCATCCCGGCCACGAGCGGCTCGGTGACCTCCATCGGTTCGCGCGAATAGACGGCATCGGTAATGTAGACTACCCCGTCGGCATCGACTGCATACGAGAGCGAACAGAGGTAGTCGTCGCCCGTATCGGCCGTATCGGTATAGTTGGCGCGGCGGACGATCTCGTGCGGCAGCTGGTCGTACTCGGCGAAGTTCAGCCCGTAGAGCAAACCCTCGCGGGACGAGGGATGCCCCTGGTACATACTTTCGAATCGCAGCGGGTCGAGCCGCCGTTTGGCTTCGAGCAACGCACGCCCCTGCTGCCCCTCCCACAGCGCCTCGCCCGGGACACGGGGGTCGACCTCGGTAGGCGGCGAGGTTTTCAGCGCCTCGAAATTCAGATGCAGCCACGTGTCGGGGGACAGCCCGTCGAGTTGCGCCCAGCGGGTGAATTCGACGACGGGTTCACGCGCGGCGAGCGTGCCGATAAGGTCTTCCTCGTGCCAGCGTGTGAAGACGATCAGTTCGCGCGAGGCGTTGTGCATGCGCGTCCGCACGACCGAGGTATACCACTCCCAACAGTTGGCGCGGACGATGGGCGAATTGGCTTCGAGGGCATCCTTGTAGAGGTCGTCGAGGATGAAGCAGTCGACACGGTTACCCGTGAGCGAGCCTTCGCGCCCGACGGAGAGCAGTCCGCCGCGGCGGCCGATGACCTCCACTTCGTCGGCCGTACGGATATAACCGGGCGGTTTCGCACCCTGTTTGATGGTCGTGGCGGGAAAAAGCGCGGCATATTCGCGCGATTCGACGATGCGCTGCACGCGGCGGTTGAATTTCGAAGCCAGCGCCCCGGAATAGGAGGCGATCGCAACGCGCAGGTCGGGATCAAGCCCCAGCACGTAGGCCGGAAGCAGTGTCGTCGCGCCGACGCTCTTGCCGTGCTGGGGAGGCATGGTGACGATCAGACGCCGGATGCGCCCGGCCGCAAAAGCCTCCAGCACACGGTAATACGCCCGGTGGAAGGGTTGCAGCTCGAGGAAGGGATAGACCGCCAGCGCGAATGCGCCGAACGAAGGGGGCACACCCGCGACGGAGGGAAGAGCCCCGGACGGCCCGGCTCCATCCGTGCAGACCGCCCCGTACCCGGGCACGGCGGGCCGGCCGGCAATGGCACCTTGGGCGGGGGAAACAGGCCGGACGGACACAGCTGGAAGGCCGGGTGTGACGGGCTGACCGGAGGCGACGGAAATATCGCCGGGAACGGACTGATCGCAGGGAACCGATTGGGCGCAGGGAACGGAAGATCCCGAGGGATCGGGCTGACCGGGTATAGCGGGCTGGCCGGGCGCGGCGCGAAGGCCGGGGAAATCGGGATCGAAGATGGCGGCAGGTACGAAAACCTCTGCGGAAGGAATTTCCGCAGAGGCCGGGTCGGTTTTAACAGACATTGGTTTGATTTTTGAACCCTATGCGCGGCGCCGCGGCGGGAGGTTCGGAAGAAAATGCCGTTCCGGCGGCTGCGCCGGGCCCGGAGGGATAGCCGGAACGGATGAAGCGGATTACACGCAGCGCTTCAGCTCGGAGAAGTCGAAGTCGTTGAGCACTTCGCCCCCGGCTTGCGTGGTGTGGAATTCCCACCAGACGGGCACGAGATCCGTAACGGGGTGCTGCACCCCTTCGGGCAGCGAAAGGCGGCCGCGGTAGACGATGACCGACGCCGTGAGGCGGCAGTCCGTATCGCCGAAGCGGAACGCGAGCGAACCCGAAAAATAGTTCCCGCCGTCGATGGCGTCCGACAACCGTGCCGCCGCCTCATGGTAAAGTTCAGGTGAAACCGAATACATAATTGATAATTAGCAAGATTTTTGCAAATAAATTTGCAGACAGAAATAAATTGTTTAACTTTGCAGGACAAAGATAAGTTCAAATATTGAATTTCCAAATAAAATATTCAATTTTTTAATATAAAATTTTCCGATTAAAAGCTATGAACGAACGGGTAAAACTGATACGGAAACAGTTGGGGATGACGCAAGAACAACTGGCACAGCGGCTTGGCATCGGCAAGGCGGCGCTCTCGATGATCGAGACCGGCAAGGCGGGGCTCTCGGCACGCAACCGGAACATCCTGGTTCAGGAATTGAACGTAAATCCCGAATGGCTCGAAAGCGGCAAGGGCAACATGTTCAACGCCGAACCCGACCTGACAGCTTACATGCACCGCACGGACAATTCGCTGCCGTTGCAGAGCGTGCCCCTCTACTCGATCGAGGGCACGGCGGGGCTGGTACCGCTGTTCGCCGACCAGGCGCAGGCCAAACCCGTGAATTTCATCCACATTCCCAACCTGCCCAAATGCGACGGCGCCATATATATCGTAGGGGATTCGATGTACCCGCTGCTCAAAAGCGGCGACATCGTACTTTACAAACAACTGGGCGACATCAACGACATCTTCTGGGGCGACATGTATCTGCTGTCGATCGACATCGACGGCGAGGAGTACGTGACGGTGAAATACATTCAGAAATCCGACCGCGAGGGGTATGTGAAACTCGTGAGCCAGAACCCGCACCACGCCGACAAGGACGTGGCGATCAACCGCATAAGGGCGATCGCACTGGTCAAGGCCAGCATCAGGATGAACTCGATCCGGTAGCGGCCCGGACGGGGCGCCCGTATGCCCGTATCTCCCGGGAAACGATCCCGGCGGCAGCGCCCCGATGTCCGCCGCAAACCCGCTGCCGGACATTGTACTGCAAAAACGGCACAGCAGAAGCGGGAAGGGCGGAACCCGCAGCCGGGAACCTGCCGCGAAAGAAGATGAACCGGCACCCCGATTCCGAAAAAATTTCCTATCTTTCGGAAAATAAAACCGCCTGACATGGAACTATCCGATAAAAAATTCGCGGTGCTGATCGACGCCGACAACATCTCGCACCGGAAAATCAAGGACATACTCGACGAAATCGCCAACTACGGCACGCCGACGATCAAGCGTATCTACGGCGATTTCACAGACCCGAAATTCGCGGCATGGAAAAGCGTGCTGCTCGAGAATTCGATCACCCCGATCCAGCAATACGCCTACACGACAGGCAAGAACGCGACGGATTCGGCGCTGATAATCGACGCGATGGACATCCTGCACAAAGAGTCGGTCAACGGATTCTGCATCGTGTCGAGCGACAGCGACTACACCCGCCTGGCGAGCCGCATCCGCGAATCGGGACGGGAAGTACTCGGTTTCGGGGAGAAGAAGACCCCCAAGCCGTTCATCAAATCGTGCGACAAATTCATCTATGTCGAGATACTCGGGCAGCCCGCACCCGCCCCGGCTCCGGTAACGGCACCGGCACAAACAGCGGCAGCTGTGCCGGCAGCCAAAGCTGCGACGCCGAAAAAAACCGCGAAAAAACATCAGGGGCGCAATGCACCCGAAACAGACATGCCGGAAGCAGCCGTCGCGGAACACGTTGCTGCGGAGGCAGCCCCCGCAGAACCCGCCGCTGCGGAGAAGAAGGCCGCCCCGGCTCCGGATACGGCACAGCCCCAGCCGATCATTCGTCCGATCGACGAGGATTTCAAAACACTGCTCGCAAACACGATCGAAGACGCCGCCGACGACAGCGGCTGGGCCTTCCTCGGAATCGTGGGCGGGGTACTCACCAAGAAGATGCCGGATTTCGACCCCCGCAATTACGGATACAAAAAACTGTCGCTGCTGGTAAAATCCCTTTCGAAAATAGTCGAAATCGAAGAGCGTCCGTCGGAAAACGGAGAGCTGAAACTCGTCTACGTCCGAAACCGTACCCGGTAGACGTCCGAGCCTGCCGTCCCGGCAACCGAGCCACGCGGGAACCACGGACGCCCATGCAAAATACGCAGCACAGGCCCCCCCGCAAGATTTTCCGGGGCACTATCCCTGCAGGATTTCCCGGCCGGATACGGCATAACAAACAGGTTCCGGCAACGAGGCCGCTGCAACGCAATCTTGCAGCGGCCTTTCGCATAGCCCCCAATCCGGGTTGCGCGCCCGGCACAGGAGCTGCACGGGAACAGCGCAGGAGCAGCCGAAACAGCAGAAAGAACAACGGCAGAAACAGCGGAGGAAGCAACGGCAGAGAGAACGTCAGGAGGCGAATAACCTCGAAAAAACCGGAGCGGCACTTACAATCCGGAAGCAGCATTCGCAAAATTTTTTAATAACGCCGCTACTGTCAAATCGCAATTAAAATTACAAAATCCGGTAACGATCAAGCAGCGAAACAAGCCTCTGAATGCGCGATTATCAGCAATACGGAGGCACAAAGAGAAAAAACCGCCGGATTAGAGCCGTAAAAAAGTCATCCGCCGTGAACAATCTGACAATAAATTTATATATTTGTGATATTGTTTTCAAAACCCTACTAATCCGAAACAAGACATGGACAAAACCAATGTACGGGAGTTGCAGGATGTCGTGATCCGCTTTTCAGGCGACTCGGGCGACGGCATGCAGCTTACGGGCACGCTTTTCTCAGACACCTCGGCACTGCTCGGGAACGGGATCTCGACCTTCCCCGACTACCCTGCCGAAATCCGCGCGCCACAGGGTACCGTGGCGGGCGTATCTGGATTCCAGGTTCACTTCGGCAGCCACCGGGAGCTCAACCCCGGCGACTACTGCGACGTGCTGGTGGCGATGAACCCCGCAGCGCTCAAGGCCAACCGCAAATGGCTCAAACCGGGTGCGACGGTCATCATCGACGGCGATTCGATCACCGAAGACCACCTCAAAAAGGCGTGCTTCGCCACGCTCGACCCCATCGCCGAGTTGCAACTCGACGAGTACAACGTCGTCATTCCCGACATCACCTCGATGACGCGCGAAGTGCTCCGGGAGACCGGCCTCGACAACAAGGCCGTAACCAAGTGCAAAAACATGTTCGCACTGGGCATCTGCTTCTACCTGTTCGACAGGCCGGAAGCGTACGCAATCAAATATATCGAAACCAAATTCGCAAAGAAGAACCCCGCCATAGCCGAAGCCAACAAGCTGGCCATCCGGGCGGGGTACGACTACGCAGCCAATACGCACCAGTTCGCAAACACCTACACCGTAGCGCCCGCACCGCTCGAAAAAGGCACCTACCGCTCGATCAGCGGTAACGTCGCCACGGCATGGGGTCTGTGCGCCGCGGCCGAAAAGGCCGGGCTGCCGCTCTTCTGCGGCTCGTACCCGATCACCCCGGCCACCGTAATCCTCGAAGAGCTGGCCAAGCGCAAAGACCTCGGGGTGAAGACCGTCCAGGCCGAAGACGAAATCGCGGGCATCTGCACCGCCATCGGCGCGGCCTTCGCAGGCAACTTCGCCGTGACGACCACCTCGGGTCCCGGCCTGTCGCTCAAGAGCGAGGCGCTGGGACTGGCCGTGATGACCGAACTGCCGCTGGTGGTGGTCGACGTACAGCGCGGCGGCCCCTCGACGGGACTTCCGACCAAGACCGAGCAGAGCGATCTGGCGCAGGCGCTCTACGGCCGCAACGGCGAGTGCCCCGTGATCGTCGTGGCGGCATCGTCGCCCAGCGACTGCTTCCACTACGCATTCGAGGCCGGACGCCTGGCCATGGAGCATATGACCCCCGTGATCCTGCTGACCGACGGGTTCATCGCCAACGGCTCGGAGCCGTGGCGCATCCCCGCGATGAAGGACTACCCGGCCATCACCCCGCCGATCGTGGACGAAGCCCCCGAAGGCGGTTTCATGCCCTACGTGCGCAACGAAAACCTGGCCCGCGGCTGGGCATTCCCCGGCAAGGCGGGGCTGGAACATCGTGTCGGCGGCCTTGAAAAGGACTGCGTAAAGGGTTGTATCTCGCACGACCCGTCGAACCACCAGAAAATGGTGCGCACCCGCGCCGAAAAGGTGGCCAAAGCCGTCGACGACATCCCGGCACAGGCCGTATGGGGCGCCCCGGAAGGCGACCTGCTGGTAGTCGGCTGGGGAGGTACGCGCGGACACCTGCAGAACGCCGTCGACCAGATGCGCGCCCAGGGGAAGAGCGTTTCGCTGTGCCATTTCAACTACATCAACCCGCTGCCTCACGGCGTACGCGAGCTATTCTCGAAATTCCGCAAGATCGTCGTCTGCGAGCTGAACGAAGGGCAGTTCGCCAACTACCTGCGCCAGAGCATGCAGGAGTTCCGCTACGAACAATACAACAAGTGCGAGGGTCTGCCCTTCACGGTTGCAGAGCTTTGCCAAAAATTCGAATCCTTATTGAAATAACGCCATGGCAGAATACAAATACACCCCCGCGGATTTCAAAAGCGACCAGGAGGTACGCTGGTGCCCCGGATGCGGCGACCACGCCATCCTCAGCGCCGTACAGCGCGCGCTGCCCGAGATCGCCGACGCGACCGACACGCCGCACAACCTTTTCACGTTCGTGTCGGGCATCGGCTGCTCGTCGCGGTTCATCTATTACATGAAGACCTACGGGTTCCATTCGGTGCACGGCCGCGCCAACGCCGTGGCCACGGGCGTCAAGGTCGCCAACCCGCGCCTCAGCGTCTGGGTCACCACGGGCGACGGCGACTCGCTGGCCATCGGCGGCAACCACTTCATACACGCCATCCGCCGTAATGTCGACCTGAACGTCATACTCTTCAACAACGAGATCTACGGCCTCACCAAGGGGCAGTACTCCCCCACCTCGAAGCTGGGCAAGATCACCAAGACTTCGCCCTACGGCACGGTCGAAAAGCCGTTCAACCCCGGCGAACTGGTGATCGGCGCCAAAGGCACGTTCTTCGCCCGCTCGGTCGACATGGAGGTGCAGCTTTCGAAGGAGTGCATGGTGGCCGCTGCGATGCACAAAGGCATGTCGGTGATCGAAGTACTGCAAAACTGCGTGATTTTCAACGACAAGACCCACGCTGCATTCGCCGCCGACAAGGCTACGCGCGCCGAACGTACGATCACGCTGCGCCACGGCGGAAAAATGCTGTTCGGAGCCAACATGGAGAAGGGACTCGTCTTCGAGGAGATGAAACTCAAGGTCGTGACCGTCGGCCAGGACGGCTACACGCTGGACGACGTGCTGACGCACGACGCCCACGAGCGCGACACGACGCTGCACTCGATGCTGGCGGCGATGAAATATCCCGAATACCCCGTTGCCCTGGGCGTGATCCGCGCCGTCGAGGACGCCACGGTTTACGACCGCGAGGTGGCCCGGCAGGTCGAGGAGGTCAAAGCACAGAGCAAGATCCGCTCGGTGGACGAGCTGCTGCATTCGGGCGCCACGTGGGAGATCGAATAACTTAACAGGCACGACACTGATCCGGGAGGCATCCCGGCATACGGGAAAGCCGGCGCTCGAAGCGCCGGCTTTTTCCTTGGGGCGGGACAAACAAACGGCACCCCGGAGGAAGGATTGCCCGGCGGCCTCCAGTATGCCCCCCGCCTGCCGGTACGAAAGCCCCCCGGACAGCGGAGATGCTTGCGAAAATGCGGAAACAGCCTTATAATCCGCATGGCGGACAAAAAAACGATACCGGACGCCCCGCCCTCCCCCCCTCCGAACGGCAGCAATGGTAATCCTGCGGTCGATTTTTTCCGGCCGCTATTTGGAAATAAAAAAATTTCCGTTATCTTTGCACCCACAACGGGGGATTAGCTCAGTTGGCTAGAGCGCTTGCATGGCATGCAAGAGGTCACCAGTTCGACCCTGGTATTCTCCACAACCCCGGTAAGGATGGACACAAGTCCATCCTTATTTTTTTATCGGAATCCGTCCCCTGCATCCACAAATGTCCCCCTCTATCATCCTGCAGCGACCGGGCGCAGACTGGGCGCGGCACCATCCGGATACGGACAAAACCGCGGGCAGGCTCGGCCCGGGCAAAAAAAACGGCAATCGGCCGCAAAAAACGCAATCACCAGTAATACAGGACAATGACAGGCAACGAACGAGGCTTTTGAAAAAAATATCCGTCCTGTACCGACATTATCGGGAACATAGATTTTGACAATTCAGATATTTTACGTTTATTTGCATGAACATATTGATAAATATAAGAACATATACAAGACACAAAGGTGAACATAGCGGGTAGAACAGGGTGAAAATTCCCCTCAGGAATGACTCAGAGGGAAGGCTCTCGGGAGAGGCCGCGCCGATGCCCCGCAGCAAACCGCCCTACGCGCCATGCTATACGCCGATCCCGGCACGGCTATAATCCGGGGATAACACAAAAGCCCGAACGACATGAAATTACAACTCGACCCGAACTCTTCGAAACCGCTGCACCAGCAGGCCGAGGATCTGCTGCGACAGATGATCCAGCAGGAAGAGTACCGCAAAGGCAAACTGCTTCCCAACGAGGTGGAGCTATCCAAAGAACTGAACATCTCGCGCAACACCCTGCGGCAGGCCATCAACCGGCTGGTGTTCGAAGGGCTGCTCATCCGCAAGAAAGGATACGGGACGACCGTGGCGCCCCAGAACGTGATGAGCAACGCCCGCAACTGGATGAGTTTTTCGCAGGAGATGCACGCACAGGGCATGGTCGTGCAGAATTTCGAACTGCACATCAGCCGCAAGACGCCGCCGGCCGAGGCTTCCGAGTTTCTCAACGCCCCGGAAGGAGCCAGGCTGCTGTGCCTGGAGCGCCTGCGCGGACGTCCGAACCTGCCGTTCGTCTATTTCATCTCCTATTTCAACCCCGCGATCCCGATGACCGGGGAAGAAGACATGGCACTCCCGCTCTACGAAAACCTCCGGAAGAATTACGGCATCGTCGTCAAGACCTCGCGCGAGATGGTGTATGCCCGCAGCGCAAACGCGGAGCTGGCCGAAAAGCTCGACATCAACGAAGGGGAGCCGATCCTCGTCCGCAAACGCTTCGTGCTCGACGTAAACGACACCCCGGTGGAATATAACATCGGCTATTACCGCGCCGACAGCTTCACCTACTCGATCGAATTCATCAACGACTGACAAACACTACAATCCGAATGAACAAGTCACTCCACAAATTACTGCCCGTCCTGTTCGGTTTCTTCGTCATGGGCTTCTGCGACGTGGTCGGTATCTCGACCAGCTATGTCCAGCAAGATTTCGGGCTCAGCGAAACCCTCGCCGGGTTCATCCCCTCGATAGTTTTCATCTGGTTCCTGCTGCTTTCGATTCCGGCGGCCCTCGCCATGAACCGCCTCGGCCGCAAGAACATGGTACAGATCAGCAACGGCATCACGGCCATCGGTATGCTGATCCCGTTCGTACACTACAACCTTGCCACGTGCATGACGGCATTCGTGCTGCTGGGCATCGGCAATACGATCCTCCAAGTGTCGCTCAACCCGCTGCTCACCAACGTGGTCAAGGGGGACGCGCTGACCAGTTCGCTGACCGCAGGCCAGGTCGTCAAGGCGGTCTCGTCGTTCTGCGGCCCCTTCATCGCCGCATTCGCCGCCGGCACGCTGGGCAACTGGCAATACCTCTTCCCGATCTTCGCGCTCATCACGCTGCTCTCGGCCGCATGGCTCATGTGCACCCCCATCCGCGAAGAGGCCGAAGCGCCGCAGGCCTCGCCTGTCGGTGCGACGTTCGCCCTGCTGAAAGACCGCACGGTACTCCTCCTCTTCCTCGGGATCGTCTTCGTCGTCGGCGTCGACGTGGGGATGAATACCGTAGCGCCCAAGCTGCTGATCGAACGCGGCGGTTACCCCGTCGAGCAGGCCGGACTCGGGTCGAGCGTTTACTTCGTCTGCCGCACGGTCGGTGCGCTGATCGGTTCGATCCTGCTGGTGCGCATGAACGACGTGCGTTATTTCCGCATCCACATCTTCGCGGCCATCGCCGCCATGGCCGTCCTCTACTTCGTACAGGGTACCGTGGGAATGCTGGCGCTGGTCGGACTGATCGGCTTCGCCTGCTCGAGCATCTTCTCGGTGATCTACTCGACGGCGCTGAAATGCCATCCGGAAAAAGCCAACGAGATTTCGGGGCTGATGATCACAGGGGTCTGCGGCGGCGCCGTCATCCCGCCCCTGATGGGCTTCACGACCGACCTCCTGGGCAGCCAGACCGGTTCGCTGCTGGTCATTTCGGCCTGTATGCTCTACCTGGCAGGCTGCGCCCTCGCCCTGCGCAGGTTCGCCGCGAAATAGACGGACGCCACGCACCTCATGTATATACATTAAACAGAAAACAATATAACCCAAAGGCGGCCGCAACGGCCGCCGGCAAACATCAACGATGAAAAAACACCTGCACAAACTGATCCTCTTCTCCGCGACGGCCTGTCTGTCGGCATGTACGGCCCAGGAGCCGCTGACGGACTACGTCGACCCGCGCATCGGCACCGCACATTCGCGGTGGTTCTTCTTCACCCCGGCGGCCGTACCGTTCGGCATGGCCAAACTGGCTCCGACGACCGACGGCCACCTGGGGAATCCCAACGGCTGGGAAGCCGTGGGCTACGACTCACGCCACACCTCGATCGAGGGCTTCGCCAACTTCCACGAGTTCCAGGTCGGCGGCGTGGTGGTGGCTCCGACGGTCGGCGAACTTCAGACCGTACCCGGGCCGCTCGACAACCCCGACGCGGGCTACCGTTCGCGCTTCGACAAGAAGGACGAGGTGGCGCGCCCCGGCTACTACTCCGTGCTGCTGAAGGATTACGGCGTCAAGGCCGAGCTGACAGCCACCGAACGGGTCGGATTCCACCGCTATACCTTCCCGGCGACGGAGGAAGCGAACCTGATCTTCAACATCGGGACGCGCATGGGCGAAAGCGGCCCGGTGCGCGACGCGTCGGTGACCTACACCGACGACGGACGTATCGAGGGCTGGGTGGTGACCGAGCCCGCCTATGTCGACATTTACCAGAAAGGCGCCACGGTGACAATGTATTTCAGCGCCGTACTCGACGCCGAGCCTGCGGCCTGGGGCGCGTTCAGCGGCGAGCAAACCTTCGCGGGGGAGCGCAGCCGCACAGGCGTCGGAGCAGGGCTCTACCTGCGTTTCGACACCCGCGAGCGTCAGCAGGTGGGGCTGAAGATCGGCCTGTCGTACACGTCGGTGGAGAACGCGCGGCTGAACCTCGAAAAGGAGGCCGCCAGGAAAGATTTCGACCGGGTGCGCCGCGAGGCGAACGACACGTGGGAAGAGGCGCTGGGCCGGCTTCGCGTCGAGGGCGGCCTGCACGACGACCGCGTGAAGTTCTACACGGGGCTGTTCCACGCCCTGCTGGGACGCGGCCTGGCCAGCGACGTGAACGGGGCCTATCCGGCCAACGACGGCATGGTCGGGCAGATTGCGCTCGACGGCGCAGGCAGGCCGGTGCACGACTATTACAATACCGATGCGATCTGGGGCGCCTACTGGAACCTCACGCAGCTGTGGAGCATCGCCTATCCCGAATACTATGCCGACTGGGTGGCGAGCCAGCTGCTGGTCTACAAGGACGCCGGATGGCTCGGCGACGGCATCGCATGCAGCAAGTACGTCTCGGGCGTAGGCACCAACTTCACGGGGCTCGCCATCGCCGCGGCCTACAACTGCGGCATCCGCAACTTCGACGTGGCGCTGGGCTACCAGGCCGCCCGCAAGAACGAGCTGGGCAGCGAAGGCCGCCCGGCCGGCGCGGGCAAACTGGACGTGGGGAAATTCGTCAGTCAGGGCTATTCGCCCTACCTGCCGGAACTGGGCATGCAGACCACGCCCGACGGCTCGGGATTCGCGGCCTCGCACACACTCGAATATTCGTTCAGCGCCTATGCCGTTGCGCAGATGGCCCGCCAGTTGGGCCATGAGGCCGATTACGAACAGCTCGAGAAGCTCTCGGGCGGGTGGGAGCTGCTTTTCGACCCCGAAACCAAGTACATCCGGCCGCGGGATCACAGCGGTGAATTCATCGCCGACTTCGACCCCTACGCGGCATGGGCCGGATTCCAGGAGGGCAATGCCGTACAGTACACCTACTACGTGCCCCACGATATCGACCGGCTGGTCGAGCTGGTCGGACGCGAGGAGTTCAACAACCGCCTCGACAGCACGTTCCTCATTTCGCGCGAGAGCGTCTTCGGCGGCGGCAAGACGATCAATGCCTTTGCGGGAGTCCATGCCTATTACAACCACGGCAACCAACCGAACCTCCACATCTCGGCGCTGTTCAACTTCTCGGGCAAACCGTGGCTCTCGCAGAAATGGATGCGCACGATCTGCAACGAATTCTACGGCACGGAGGAGATCCACGGCTACGGCTACGGGCAGGACGAAGACCAGGGACAGCTGGGGGCATGGTACGTCATGGCCTCGATGGGGCTCTTCGACGCGAAGGGGCTTACCGCCCCCGACCCGACGTTCCAGATCGGCAGCCCGTTGTTCGACAAGGTGACGATCCGCCTCAACCCCGATTACTACACGGGCAAGGAGTTCGTGATCGAAACGACGGGCAACACGCCGGAGAATTACTATATCGGTTCGCTGGAACTGGACGGCAAACCCTTGCAGAGCGTACAGCTTCCCTTCGCCGAAGTGGTCGGCGGCGGCACGCTGCGGGTGAACCTCGCCGCGGAGCCCAACACCCGGCTGAACAAATAACTACGAAAAATATACCGTCATGGCACAATCGGCACATAATCGCTACGCCCTGGGCGTGGACATCGGCGGCAGCCATATCTGCTCGGCGGTGGTAGACCTCGCCACGGGGCAACTGTGCGGGGAACCGCACACGGACAAAGTCGACGCGGCGGCCGGGGCCCGCACGATCGCCGGGGCCTGGGCCGCGAACATCCGGCGCACGGCCGCGGCATCGGGCATCGGACGCATCCGGTGCGCAGGCTTCGCCTTCCCCGGGCCGTTCGACTACGAGCGGGGCATTTCGCTGATCCGGGGCGTGCGGAAGTTCGAGCGCATCTACGGGCTCGACGTCGCGGCGACGCTCTACCCGCTGCTGCGGGAGTGCGGCACGGAGGAGTTCCGCTACGTCAACGACGCGGCGGCCTTCGCGCTGGGCGAATGCCTCGGCGGGGTCGCGGACGACGCCGGACGCGTAGTGGCGCTGACGCTCGGCACGGGCGTCGGGTCGGGCTTCGTGGCCGGCCGCAGGCTGGTGACCTCGGGCGACGAGGTGCCCGCCAACGGCTGGGTATACTGCCTGCCGTTCGAAGGGGGCATCGTCGATGAGGCCTTCTCGACCCGCTGGGTATGCGGCCGCTACCGGGAGCTGACCGGGCAGGAGATAAGCGGCGCACGCGAAGCTGCCGAACGCCATGCGGAAGACCCCGCGGCACGGCGCCTGTTCGACGAATACGGGGAGCGGCTGGCGGCGTTCGCAGCCCCCGTGGCGGAACGCTTCCGCGCCGACATGCTGGTGCTCGGCGGGAATATCTCGCGGGCCTACCCGCTGTTCGGGCCCGCCATGAAACGCCGGCTCGAAGCCGACGGCCACCGGATCAGGATAGGGCTCCCGGCCCGGCCCGACCATGCCGCCCTGATCGGCGCAGCATCGTTATTCATATAACCAAACAATAGTCATGTCTCTTTTAAGGAAAACAACACAGAACCCACTTCCGGTATGCAAACCGGAAACCGGAAAAAACCAATACGACATCTACCCGACACATGACCTCGGGCCGGATAAGATTTTCTGCGACTACACGTCGCTGGCACGGCGGCTGGCCGGGCAGAAGCAGGTTGTCGTCGACGGCTATGTCGGCGTACGCTTCGACCTCTTCCGGCAGGAGCTGAACCGTGCGCTCACGCAGCTGGGCATCCGCCCCGTGTGGTGGAGCGTCGACGCGGCCCTGCGGCCGCAGGAGGAGATCGAACGCCTGGTCGCCCCCTATCTGGGCGGCGACGACCCGATCTTCGGCTTCCGCACCCCGCTGCGGCTGGAGGAGTTCTTCGACGGGGAAAAACTGCGGGCGATCGCACCCGACCCCGAGGCGGAGATGAACATACTCGTCGGCACCGGCGCCGCGCTGGCCGGCTGGCAGGGCGAGTTGGTCTATATCGACATCCCGAAAAACGAGATCCAGTTCCGCTCGCGTGCGGGCAGCATCGCCAACCTGGGGGCCACGCAGCCCGAACCCCCGAAAAAGATGTACAAGCGGTTCTATTTCGTCGACTGGGTCGTACTGAACCGCCACAAGAAGGAGCTGCTGCCCCGCATCGGCATAATCGTCGACGGGCAGCGCGAAGGGGAGATCACCTGGGCCGAGGGCACCGACCTGCGCCGCGGCCTGGAGCACCTCGCCGCAAACGGATTCCGCGTCCGGCCGTGGTTCGAACCCGGGGCGTGGGGAGGCCAATGGATCCGCGAACACATCGGCGCACTGCCCCACGACGTGCCCAACTACGCATGGTCGTTCGAGCTGATCGTACCGGAAAACGGGCTGATCTTCGGCAGCGACGGCAAGATGCTCGAAGTGTCGTTCGACATGGTGATGTTCCAGGGCGGCGAGCAGGTCGTCGGCAGCGCGTGCTACGACGCATACGGCGACGAATTCCCGATCCGCATGGACTACCTCGACAACTTCGACGGCGGCAACCTTTCGATCCAGTGCCACCCGCAGCGGGAATATATCCGCAAGAATTTCGGCGAGGTACTGACTCAGGAGGAGACCTATTATATCCTCGACACGGCCCCCGGATCGGTCGTATACCTCGGGTTCAAAGAGGATATCGACCCTGCGAAGTTCGAACGGGCGCTGACCGAAAGCTTCGAAAAAGGCACGGAACTCGACGTGCCGCGCTACATCAACGCCGAACAGTCGGCGCGGCACGACCTGTTCCTCATACCGCCGGGCACGCTCCACAGCTCGGGACGCAACAACCTCGTGCTGGAGATCAGCACCACGCCTTACATCTTCACATTCAAGATGTACGACTGGCTGGCGCTCGACCTCGAGGGGAAACCGCGCCCGCTGAACATCCGCCGCGCAATGGAGAACCTCTGTTTCGACCGCAAGGGCGAGGCCGTGAAACGGGAACTGGTGTCGCACCCCGCGCTGCTCGACAAGGGAGCGGACTGGGAACTGTGGCACCTGCCCACGCACCGCAACCACTCCTACGACGTGCACCGTTACAAGCTCAACACCTCGGTGGAGGTCGCAACGCAGGGAAAATGCCATGTCCTGAACCTGGTCGAAGGCGAAAGCGCCGAGGTCGAAACCGCGGGCGGCAGCCGCTTCCGCCTGAGCTATGCCGAAACGCTGGTAATTTCGGCGGCGGCAGGCTCCTACCGGATCGTCAACACCTCGGGGCGCGAGATCATGGTCGTGAAGGCTTTTATGAAATAACGGGTATATTCCCGGGCTGCGGGCCGGAAAAGGAACCGGCGAGACGATATTATTCGTATATTCATGCAATACGAACCTTAACGTAAGCACATCGCGATGAAAAAAGAGCTGTTAACCCTGTTTTGCGTGGCGGGAATCTCGTTCCCGGCACTCGGCGGCACCTACAATATCGCCCCGAAAGCCCGCGCCACGGCATCGTCGTCGCTCAATGCCGACGGCGATGCCTCGAAAGTCAACGACGGCTACATCCGCCTCGACAATGCGGGCGAATGGGTATCGGCAGCGCAGATGCCCTACTGGCAGCAATTACCCTACCCTTGGATCCGGCTCGACTGGGACGAGGAGGTCACCCTCTCGCGCATCGTCCTCTACGACCGGCCGACGGGCGATGCGCATACGGCAGGCGGCGACCTCTTTTTCAGCGACGGTACACGTATCGGAGTAGTCGGGATCCCGGACAACGGGGAGCCCAAGGTCGTGGAATTCGCGCCCAAACGGGTCAGATGGGTGAAATTCGAGGTCAACGACGCCGTGGGTTCCCATGTCGGGCTCTCCGAGATCGAGGCATTCCCGCCCGCCGGGGCCGGAGGCGACTTCGTCTCGCAGGTCAACCCGTTCATCGAAACGACCAAGGGGCGCTATTTCTTCTTCATCACGGGCAACCAGCCGTTCGGCATGATCGGCGCCGCACCGCTGACCCGCAACCGCAACCAGTACGGCGGGGGCTACAACTACAATTCGACCGAGGTGCTCGGCTTCCCGCAGATACACAACTGGGTGCTGGCCGGGCTTACGCTCATGCCGACGACCGGCAACGTCGATCCCACCCTCGGCGAAGGGCACTGGAAATCGCACTTCCGGCACGAGGGCGAAATCGCCCAGCCGGGTTACCACCGCCTCTTCCTGGAGGATTACGGCATCTGGGTCGAGCAGACGGCCACCGACCGCACGGGGTTCTACCGCCTGACCTTCACCCGCGACGCCGAAGCCGGCATACTCCTGAACCTGGGCGGTTACCTGGCGTCGACGACCATGTGCAACGCCCGCGTGCGGCGGGTCGGGGAGCACGAAATCGAGGGCAGCTTCGACACCTACGGCCGCCACTGGGGCGGCCCCGAGAACGTCAGGGTTTACTTCGTCGTCCGTTTCGACCGGCCGTTCGACCGGCTCGACGGATGGGCAGGCACACGCCGTTATTCCGGAATAGACTCGCTCGAAGGCTCCTCCGAAATCACCAGGCGCCACCCGCGCGAAGCACTGAGTTACCTGGACTCCCCCACATCGGGCGTCGCGGCATATTACGGCGTCCGTACGGGCGACCGCATCCATGTCCGCACGGCCGTATCGTACGTCAGTACGGAAAATGCACGGGAGAACCTCACGCATGACGCCACGACCTGGGACTTCGACGCCGTGCGCCGCGCGGCACAGGACGAATGGAACGAATGGCTGGGACGCATCGAGGTAAAAGGCGGCACGCAGCAACAACGGACAAAATTCTACACCGACCTGTGGCATGTCCTGCTGGGCCGCCACAAGATCGACGACGTGAACGGCGAATACCCCGACCTGACGGACGGCCAGCGCGCAGGTTCGTTCACGCGCGACATCCGGGTCAAGACCCGCACGCTCCCGCGCGATGCGGAAGGCCGCGTCGTGCATCACATGTATAATTCCGACGCCTTCTGGCTCACGCAGTGGAACCTCAACGTCCTGTGGGGGCTGGGATGGCCCGAAATGCCCGACGAAATGTCGGCCTCGCTCATCCGCTATGCCGACAACGGCGGGCTGATTCCCCGGGGGCCCTGCGCCGGAGGGTATACCTACATCATGTCCGGATGTCCGGCCACGCCACTCATCGTCTCGGCCTATAACAAAGGGCTGATGCGCAAATGCGACCCGATGCACGCTTTCCGGACGATGCAACGCAACCATATGCCGGGCGGCATGCAGGGAATCGGGGAATTTTACCTCGAACACGGCTACCAGCCGAAAAACGCCGGGATGACGATCGAGTCGAACTTCCAGGATTGGGCGCTCGCACAAATGGCCGGGCGTCTGGGGCTGGAGGATGAAGCCGCCTACTTCGGCAACAGATCCCACGGATGGCGCAAGCTATACCGCCCCGACCAGCAGTTACTCTTCCCCAAGGACGAGCAGGGCCGATGGCTGCACGACGATCCGCTCAGGGGCACCGGCTGGATCGAGGCCAATGCCTGGCAGGCCACCTGGGGCGTTTCGCACGAACTACCGGCCCTCGCAACGCTCATGGGCGGTTATGACAAATTCTGCGAAAAGCTCAATTATGCATTCGAGCAGGCCGCACCGCAGGATTTCGTGTTCGGCTACGGACAAGGTTACGTCAGCTACGCCAACCAGCCCGGATGTTCCAACGCACACGTATTCAGCTGGGGCGGGAAACCCTGGCTCACGCAATACTGGGTTCGCCGGGTGAACGAACAGGCTTACGGGGCCATCACGCCCGACCGGGGGTATGGCGGGCACGACGAAGACCAAGGGCAAATGGGCGGCGTGAGCGCACTGATGTCGATCGGGTTGTTCAGTACGCGGGGCACGGCCGCTGCCCGCCCCGTATACGAGATCACCTCGCCGGTCTTCGACGAGGTGTCGATCCGTCTCGACAAGCGTTATTACCCGGCCGACCGTTCCGACCGGTTCGTCATCCGCACCTACGGCAATTCGGACAAGAACTGTTATATCCAACGCGCACGCCTCAACGGCCGGGTGCTCAACAACTTCTGGTTCCCGCACGAAGAATTCGCACGCGGCGGCCTGCTCGAGCTATGGCTGGGGCCCGAGCCCAACACCCGCTGGGGAACCGGGAAACTCCCCGAATAGCGGCAGGCATATTCCCTATCGGCGGCGCATCCGTTGTCCGGATGCGCCGTTACTTTTTCGGGGCGTCCCTGCCCGGGGAGGGAGGGGCCGGGAGCAACGGAAGGAGCCGGGAACAATGCGGGTACCGCAACGCCAGAAATGCCAGACAACACCGCCCGCCACGCGAACCGGCAGTCGGCGGCAACCTGCCGGGCAGGCAGCGGGCAGCACACGGCAGAAAGCGGGCGGCGGGCGGGCAGCAATCCGTCGGGCAGGCGGTAGCATCGCGCATCGAGAAGATTTCATGTACATACAAACAGCCCGCAACGGCCGCACGATGCACACACCGACACGGCGGCAGCCCCGGGCACAGGGAATCGGAGATCGCTTCGGAACCGTGCAGACTCGGCTCCGGCAAAAATCATGCAGGCAAACAGGTACTATCCACAGAGATACCGGAAATCCTCCGAATAAGGGAAATACAGCGGATGTTCACAAATTATCATAAAAAAAGAGCTGAAAAAAGTTGTATTTTAAAAATCTATGTATAAATTTGCAGTAGACGTTAATGTTCATACATTATTAAAAATGTTCAACTATTAATCAACCAACCCAAACCACACTAACCTAAACTACTGAACCATGCAACATTTCTATCCAATCATCCATGCCGGCCGGCGACCCCGGCACAGGCTATCGGGCATTATGAGAGGCGGTTTTGTCCTGGTGCTGTCGGCCCTGATGTTGCCGGCGGCGGCAAATGCGGCCGCGGAAAGTTCCGCAACAGCAACTGTCAACCCCCAAAATACAGGGGGGGGGAAATCCGGCGTACGGTATCGGGCATCGTCGAGGACACGCACGGGGCAGCCGTTGCGGGCGCTTCCGTCGTAATAAAAGGATCGTCACGCGGCACGCTGACCGACAACGCGGGACACTACGCACTCGAGGGGGTGGAAGACGGCGACTTGCTGGAAATATCGTTCCTCGGCATGCTGCCGCAGACCGTCAAGGTGGGAGCCGGACGCACTTCGGTGGACGTAGTCCTGTCGGAGGATATGATTGGTCTGGAAGATGTCGTCGTGACGGGCTACACCACGATGAAACGCAAGGACATCACAGGTTCCGTCAGCTCGATCTCGGCAGACCGTATCGAGCGTATCCCGGCCTACAACATCACCACGGCGTTGACCGGCATCGCCGGGATTAGGATGGACGGGGGTTCGATCCGCATACGCGGCACCCGCTCGCGCAATGCCAGCAACGACCCGCTGATCGTCCTCGACGGCATTCCCTACGACGAAACGCTGTCCTCGATCAACCCCGGGGACATCGAGTCGATCGACGTGCTGAAAGACGCGTCCTCGACGGCCATCTACGGCGCCCGCGGCGCCAACGGCGTTATCCTGATTACGACCAAACAGGCCAAACAGGGCAAGACGACGGTAACCTACGACGGGTTCGTGGGTGCAGGCGTCAACAACCGGGGTTCGCTCGACGTAATGGACGCCGACGAATACGTCGCATTCCAGCGCGAGGCAAGCCGCGCGGCAGGCACCTGGCACAGCGAAGCCGACGACGCAAAGGCGTTTTTCGGGATCGAACTGGCCAACATGGGCAAGGTCGACAATGACTGGATGGGAAAGTATTTCAACAAGAAACGCCTGTGGACAAGCCACTCGCTGACCATTTCGGCGGCAACGGACAAAAACGCCTACAAAATCGCATTCAACTACAAGAACGAAGACAGCCGCTACAAAAACGCGGGGCACGACCACTTTTACCTGACCGCAGACCTCTCGCACAAGGTGCTGCCGTTCCTCAAGGTAGGACTTTCGAGCCGCGCATACTACATCGTCAAGAACGACAAGCCGGATATGTTCAACCAGTTCCTGCACATGTCCCCGCTCACGCAGACCCGCAACGAGGACGGCAGCTACAACGTCTACCCCTTCGGCGACCCGTTCGTGAAGAACCCCTACATGAACGAGAGCGACGACGTATATAAGGACAAGACCGAGGAGTGGAAACTCTTCCTGCGCTTCTTCGCCCAGATCGACCTGGCGAAGGGGCTTACGTTCAACACCAACTTTGCATACAGCCCCGCCTTCTCGTCGCGCGGCTATTACTACGACAACCGCTCGGTATCGTATACCGACGAGCGCAACGTGGCCTTCATGCACAACAACCGCAAGGCCGACTGGGTCTGGAACAACGTGCTCAGCTACAAACACCAGTTCGGCAAGCACAATATCGACCTGACGGCCGTCTATGAAATGCAGAACCGCCAGACGGTCAACGCATCCATGTCGGGCAAAGACCAGGAATCGCCCGCCTACCTGTGGTACAACATGGGACGCCTGACCGATTCGAAAAGCCTGTCCTCGGGCTTCGTCCGCAGCCAGATGGTTTCGGTCGTCGGGCGCGTGCAATACTCCTACGACGACCGGTACATCGTCACCGCGTCGTTCCGCGAGGACGGTGCGTCGCAGCTCTCACCGGGGCATAAATGGGCATTCTTCCCTTCGGGGGCCATCGCGTGGCGCATTTCCGAAGAGCCCTTCCTCAAGGACGTGGAGTGGATTTCGAACCTCAAGCTGCGCGCCTCGTACGGCATGACGGGCAACTACTCGATCGCGGCCTATGCCACGGCAGGTACGCTGCACGGCAAATACGCCAATTTCAACGGCGGTGAGCTGCACCGCCCGGGGCTGGAGCCCGAAACCCGCCCGACGCCCGACCTGGAGTGGGAGCGCAACAAGATGCTCGACATCGGCCTCGACTTCGGGTTCCTCAAGGGACGTATCCACGGTACGATCGACTATTACGATTCGAAGAGCTACGACCTGCTCTACCTCAAGGTGCTGCCCTATACTTCGGGCTTCAACCGGGCGTGGACGAACATCGGCGACACCCGCAACCGCGGCTGGGAGGTAAGCCTCTCGACCGTCCCCGTGGAAACGAAGGACTTCCACCTGGGGGTGAACCTCTCGTATTACCGCAACAAGGAGGAGCTCATACGCCTGCAGGATCCCAAGATGAAGGAAGACATCAACAACGGCCTGTTCGTAGGCTATCCGGTCAACGGCGTACACTATAATTACAAACAGGTAGGCATCTGGCAGGAAAACGAAGCCGACCTGGCCGCGATCTACGGACAGAAACCCGGCGAGGTCAAGGTCGCCGACCTGGACGGCAACGGCAAGATCGACGGCAACGACCGCACGATCCTCGGCACGACACGCCCCGACTGGGTCGGCGGCCTGCAGATCAATGCGGAGTGGAAGAACATCGACTTTTCGGTCGACGTATACGGCGAGTTCGGCTCGATGGCCCACGACGGCCGCAGCACGAGCGAATGGGCGAACCAGCTCGGGCGCTGGAACACCTACAAGATCGACTACTGGACACCCGAAAAACCCTCCGACCGACATCCACGCCCGGTCGAAGGACAGTCGATCAAATACCTCGACGCCACGGGCTACTACAAGAACAGCTACGTGAACATCCGCAACATCACGCTCGGCTACACCCTGCCCCGGGCATGGATGGGGCGCGTGGTGAAGAAGACGCGCTTCTATGTGACCATGAACACCCCGTGGCGTTACAGCCAGTTCCAGAACACGGGCGGCATCTCGTGGTGGGAGTCGTTCTATATCTTCGGCGCGAATGTCCAGTTCTAACTTAAAATCCGAAAACCAGACCATGAAAAAGATACTCATCCTGTTTGCGGCGGCACTTACGATAGGGCTGACCGGATGCCAGAGCTTCCTCGAAGAAGAAACCTACGGGTCGACGACCGAGATATTCAAGGAGGAAAACGGCATCAAGGCGCTGGTATACCAGAGCTACACCAAGATCAACAACCTCTACGGCGGCGACGGACAGTGGCCGCTGATGACCGAGCTGGGGACGGACATCTACCTGCGCGGCAAGAACCAGGGCGATGTGGGCCTGTGCGACTACTACGGGCTCGACGCCACCAACGGCAATGTGGCATGGCTGTGGAACCACTGCTACAAGGCGCTGTTCAACATCAACCTGTTCTTCGAAACGATCGACCAGACGCCCTTTGCCGACGAAGTCGAAAAGAGCCAGTTCAAAGCGGAGATGTATGTCATGCGGGCCCTGTTCCTGTGGATCGTCACCGAGACGTGGGGCGACAGCTACCTGCCGATGACAACCGACGAGACCGAGGGCACCGAAGCCCGCCGTTCGCCCCGCGCGAAGTTCTACGAAGAGATCATCGGCGCACTCGAGGCAGCCATCGGGCTATTCCCCGACACGCGCACCACGGAATCGGGGCGCATCGACATGCCCGCAGCCAAGGCGCTGCTCGCACGCATGCACCTCTACAACGAACAGTGGGACGAGGCCGCCGACATGGCATCGCAGGTGATCGGCCACTACGGGCTGGAGCTCTGCCCCTCGCTCAAAGACCTGTGGGCCGACGACAAAACCAACAACGAATTCATCTGGACGACGGAATTCACCGAGGACGACGCCTTCCGCCAGGCCAACGGCTACTGGTCGTGGTATGCCATGTATATCGACCGTTTTCCGGGCGTGCAGACCATGCTCAAATGGACGGGCTACGGCGGCTGCCAGGCGATCCCCTCGACCTACTTCATGGATCTGTTCGACCGCGACGCCGACAAACGCTGGAGCGACCTACACCAATGGGTATGGTACTACAACGACCCGGCCGACGACCGCTCGGCCTTCCCGCTCAACCAGTGGCGCGAATACATCGACACAGCGCTCTACCTCTGCCCCGACGTGCTGCCGCTGGCCGAGCACAAACGCATGGAGAAGACCTTCACGGTCTTCGACCGCAACGACATGTTCGACGCCGACGGCATCCCGCAGGATCGCTGGACGTTCATCGGCATGACCAAGTTCTACGACCACACCCGGCCGGGCAACATGTCGGAGCTGTCGGATCGCAGCTACCCCGTGATCCGGCTGGGCGAACTCTACCTGATCCGTGCCGAGGCGCGTATCCGGAGCACGACGAACCAGGATCTGAAGGGCGCCGCCGAGGATATTACCGAGCTGCGCAAACGCGCCGTCAACCACGAAAAGCCCGAATACGAAGAGGCCATGAAGGTCACCGAGGAGGACATGACGCTCGATTTCATCCTCGAGGAACGCGCCCGCGAGCTCTTCGGCGAGTGGCAGCGGCGGCTCGACCTGAAACGCTTCGGCAGGCTCATCGACCAGGTGAGGATCTACAACCCCGACGCAAAGGACAACATCAAGGAGTACCACGTCGTACGCCCCATCCCGCAGACGCAGTTCGACGGCATGCCCGACTGGACGACCCTGGGACAAAACGAAGGATATTAAACACCTAACGCAGTAAACGACCATGAAAACCATACTGAAAAAATTCGCAGCCTTCCTCTGCGCGGCACTGGTATTGTGCGCATGCAGCGACGACGACTATTCCGAAGCACATCAGACGCTCATGGCATTGATCCGCCAGGCGGAATCGCTCGTCGAAGAGTCGACGGAAGGGATCGAAGAGGGCGACACGGCCCCCGGATCGAAGAAGGCATTGCAGGCCCGCATCGACCAGGCCTATTACATCATGCACAACACCTCGCGGGACGAAGGCTACCGGAACGCCTGCAAACAGCTCGAAGAAGCGATAAAAGCCTTCCGGGAGAACATCGTCAAGGCCGGAATCCCCTATTTCAACGCCGGGTCGAAGATGAACCTCGGGCCCGCAGGCGACTGGGACCTCACGGAAGAGCTGACGTGGGAGATGAAAATACGCTTCGACGAATTCGCAACGGGCGACCAGAACGTCATCTCGTGCGAGCAGGGCAAGGGTGCCATCATGATCCGCAACAACGGCGCGAACCTGCAGTTCTACGTCAACGACGGAGGCTGGAAAGGCGGCACCTGCTGCACGATCGAACTGAACAAGTGGTACCACATCACAGCCACGTACAAGGCCAACGACAAGATGCACTTCTATCTGGACGGACGGCTGGTAAAGAGCTTCGCGTGCGGCAAGGCCATCGTGGAGCCGACCTGCAACCTGCAGCTGGGCACCGCCCCCTCCTACTCGAACCGCTACATGCGCGGCAACATCCAGCACGTTTCGATCTGGGCGGACGTCCGCACCGAGGCCGAGGCCGCAGCCGATGTGGCATGCGACTTCTCCGGGACTGAGGAAGGGCTGAAAGCCTACTGGCCGCTGACGCTCAACGTCGGCTCGGAGATCACCGACATGACCGGCAGGCATGTGGCAAAAATGACCGACGTAAAATGGACTGACCCCGAATAACCCAAAAATTCCGATATGAAAAGACACAAGCATTCCATCCTCGCCGTATTGGCGGCCCTGCTATGGGGCAGCCTGTCGGCAACACCCTACAGGCCCGTATGGGAAATCGGCCGCAAAGACGGTTCGGCCGCCGAGTTCGCGTTGTACGACGGCGCGTATTCCGACCTTCTGGGCCGGTTCCCCGGCGCGGCGGCCGCGTACGACGTAGGGCGCAGCACACCGGGAGAGATCCCCTATATCCTGCCCGGGCCCCAGGACGGCTGGGCCGGCAACGGCAACGGATCGCTGCTGATCCGCTTCGGGGCCGATGCGCAAGCCTCCCGGGCGGAGATGCGGCTGACACTCTACCTGGTCGAATCGCAGGCCTCGTCACCCCCGACGATCGAAATCTCCGCAGGCGGGTTCCGCACCTCGGTGCAGGCGCCTGCCGGGGACGACATCAACTACCCGGATACCAAACGCACCTCGGCACGCGGCCTTGCGATCGAGGCCCTATTGCCGGCCGGGACATTCGGCGCCGGGGAAAACCTCCTCACGATCCGCAATACCGGCGGCAGCTGGCTCGTCTGGGACGCCATCGTCCTCGAAGCCGACCGCAGCGTGAAATGCACACGCCCCGGCGACGGCATCGCACTCATCGGAAGCCACTCGCAACCGGGGCTGATTTACGGCCGCACCGAAGGGGAGCTGCTGCACCCGGTGACGCTGACCCTCGTCAACTGGGGCAAGCCCCAGCGTGCCGGATGGAACTACGACGGCAAACCGGGCGGGACGGTCACACTGTCACGCGGCATAAACACCGTCGAGGTCAACATTCCCGAAGGGTACGAAGGCCGCACGGTGGATTTCGAAGTGCATCCCAACCGCGGGAAAGCCCTGTCGGCGGCGGTGGAAATCGCCCCGGCGGACAAATACACCGTCTACCTGGTGCAGCACACGCACACGGACATCGGCTATACCAAACCGCAGACCGAAATACTCACCGAGCACCTGCGCTACATCGACTATGCCGTGGAATACTGCGACCTGACGGCCGACTACCCGGACGACGCGAAGTTCCGCTGGACATGCGAAGCCTCGTGGCCCGTACGCGAGTGGTTGCGCATACGTCCCAAGGCACAGGTGGACAAATTCATCAGGTACGTCAAGGCAGGGCAGATCGAGGTGACGGCCATGTTCTTCAACATGTCCGAGCTGTCGGGCGAGAACAATTACAAGACGTTCCTCGAGCCCGTGGCCCGATTCCGGGAATTGGGGCTGCCGGTCGAAACAGCCATGCAGAATGACGTGAACGGCATCGCATGGTGCCTGGCGGATTACCTGCCCGACCTGGGCGTGAAATATTTTTCGATCGGGTCGAACAACCACCGCGCCCTCGTCCCGTTCGACCGTCCGACACTCTACCGCTGGGAGTCCCCGTCGGGCAAAGGGATGCTGATGTTCCGCAGCGACCATTACCATACCGGGAACTCGTGGGGCATCCACACGGGCGATATGGCCCGCCTGGAAGACGGCGTATTCGGGTACATCCGCAACCTCAAACGCACGGGTTACCCGTTCCCGGTCATCGCCGTGCAATACTCGGGATACCTGACCGACAACTCGCCCCCGTCGATGCGCGAGTGCGACCTGATCCGCGCATGGAACGAACGCTACGCCTGGCCGAAGCTACGCAGCGCCACGGCACACGAGTTCCTCGGACGCATCGACTCCCAGTACGGCGACAAACTGCCCGTATACCGGGCCGCCTACCCCGACTGGTGGACGGACGGGTTCGGGTCGGCGGCACGCGAGACGGCGGCCTCACGCAAAACGCAATCCGACCTGGTCGCCATCGAAGCGATGCTCTCGATGGCCCAAATGGAGGGGACAGGCCAGAGCGGCGGGACACACGAAGAACTGCGCCGCATCCACGAAAACCTGCTCTTCTACGACGAGCATACCTTCGGGGCCGCGGAAAGCATCTGGAACCCCGGATGCGAGAATTCTCAGGTACAGTGGGCCGAAAAGGGCTCCTACGTATGGGAGGCACTCAAAAGCACCCAACTGCTCTATGAAGATGCCACAGGCCGCCTGCAAGGCGCCCTCTACCGCTCGACGCACCCGACGCTCACGTTCTTCAACCCGCTCGGCTGGGAACGCTCGGAACTGACGACAGTCTACATCGACTTCGAACTGATCCCGGCAGACCGCGAGTTCCGGATCGTCGATGCTGCCGGGAAAGCCCTGCGCGTACAGCCCATCCGCTCGCGCCGCGAAGGACGCTATTACGCCATCTGGGCGGAAGGAATCCCCGCCATGGGCTACAAGACCTTCGAAATCGTACTCGGCGACGGCAAGGCCGCCGAACCCCGCCGCACGGAACTCCGGGACAACAGCCTCGAAAACGATTTCTACCGGATCGTCTTCGACCCGGCTTCGGGGACGATCGCCTCGCTCTACGACAAGGAGCTGGGACGGGAGATGGTCGACCCGGACTCGGAATGGAAGCTGGGGGCTTTCGTCTATGAATCGCTCAACGGCGACCGCCGCCAAATGGAACGCAAAGTATTCGACAATTACCGGCGCTCTTCGCTCTCCGACGTGCACTGCCCGGGCGTAACGTCGGGCGATATTTACCAGAGCGTCCGCTTCACGGGCAAAGCCGAGGGATGCGACGAAAAATTCGGCGTGCAGGTCGAAGTACGCCTGTATAACGACGTGAAACGCGTGGAGCTCGGCTACGATTTCATCCGCAACCCCGAGACCGATCCTTCGGCGATCTACGTCGCCATGCCGTGGCTGCTGGAAAATGCGAAACTCACGTTCGACGTACCGGGCGGCGTAGTCCGTTCCGGCGAAGACCAGATCCCCGGCACGAGCGCCTCGTGGAACACCGTGCAGAATTTCGTCGCGGCACGCAACGACGACGCCCAGATTCTCGTAAGCGGCAGCGAGGTACCGCTCTACCTGCTCGGGAAACTGCTCGACGACCCTTATCGCCAGCCCCGCACCTATGAAAAGCCGCATGTCTTCCCGTGGCTGATGAACAATTACTGGACAACGAATTTCCGCGCTTCGCAGGAAGGGGAATTCAAGTGCGGATTCGTCATCAGCTCAACCCGGGACACCTCGAACACGGCCGCATCGCAGTTCGGCTGGAGTGCACGCATCCCGCTCTGCACCCGCGTAATGCCGGCCGCCACTGCGGCCAACGGCAACGCCCGCGACCGCTCATTCCTGCGCAGCGGATGCAGCCATGTGCTGATCACGTCATGCACCCCCGCGGCCAGCGGAGAGGGCATCCTGATCAACCTGCGGGAAACCGACGGGCAGGCAGGCACCCTTACCCTGCTCGACGGCTCGGGACGCGAACTGCCCTTTACGGCGGCCGATGCGACAGGGCGTCCGCTGGACGGCCGAAGCGTCACTTCGCTGGCGCTGAAACCCTATGAAAACAGGTTCGTCATCCTGAAATAGGCGGGAAAAGACTACGGCGGGGAATTTCACCCGAACCGCCCTCCGCAAAAACAGGCTGCACCCGATTCCGGTGCAGCCTGTCCTGTATCCAAGGCTTTTACAGGCAGGTATCCGGCGGCTCACGTCCCGGCAACGGCAATGCCACTGTCTATCACCCGCCTAAAAATCAATGTGGTTTTCGATGTACGATTTTCAGGTTCACAAATACAGCGATCGGAGCTATAAAAACAATATCCATTGCATAGGGTGTTAAAAGTACCTGAATTATTTGTATACGAATAAAAAATTGCTAAATTTGTGTAGAAA
>ERZ857955.261-NODE-261-length-68934-cov-19.413435_pt1 | contig 68934 bp, 56 predicted proteins | sample MGYA00519956_ERZ857955 | MGnify/ENA primary metagenome ERZ857955 (study PRJEB31778, sample SAMEA3449378) | human gut metagenome | biome: human gut; feature: human-associated habitat; material: faeces | place: United Kingdom | collected 2010/2012 ...
TCATCCTATGATGCCACTGCCGCAGAAGAAGCCGAGTTCAATCGCCTGATGAAAAAGAAAAAGGCTAAGCGCAAGCGAGGCTTTCATTTATAATTCACCATTTATTAACTTTTTAAACTCAATTAATTTTGTTACAAAACGATTTGATTCTTGATTTTAATCTCTACTTGTGTGAGAAGTTCGGCTACAGAAACAGTTGTAGCGTGATGCAAAATGCCAATGGCTTTTGTGTGAACATCCGTGAGCGTGATTTGGACTGCTACATCCGCTTCTGGGAGTACAGCGAAGGAAGAGGCAACTTCCCCGACTGGTCTATCATCATTGTGCGCAGTAACTTCAAAAAGAACCAAGCCGAAAGCCTGAAAGACTTGGCTCGATTCTTCAAGGAGTACATGCCTCGATATGGTTACAGATACCTCTGTACCGAAGGTGATGACTACAAGTATTATCAGACTCTTGGTTTGAAACTTATCCATAGAGACCTGTTCGGTCAAGAAAATTATGGATTAGCAATGAAAGATTTGAATGTCTGATACTTGGTTTTGAGTTAAGGAGGGGATTTTTCCTCTCCTTTTCTCTTTATATACCGATAAATCAGAATTTACCGACACCTGACCGTTCATTAGAAGTGGGAGAAGTTCGTCTCGCTGCTTAATCAAAGAATCAATCTCTTCACCTAAAAGCATTTGTCTATCAAACATAGGTGAGCAAATCTTGTCAAAAGCACTTATAACCTCTTTTGCGGGAATAACAATTGGTAGGCTATATAGATCTTCTTTAGTAATAGAGCCAAATGTTGTACCAACTGCATTCCTTTGATCAAATACAATTCTCAAATCATTGAGTATATAATACAAGTGCGTTGTAGAACCTATTTTTGAATTAAGTGCTGATAAACCTCGTCCAATGCAACAATCATTGTTTGCTATATTAACGGCACCAACAGGTGCTCGCACACTCATTAGTATGTCACCTTTCTTTGCAAATCGAGATGGTGCTGTTGTATATTGTCTGACTGATGGGAATCTCATCCCAAAATCTGTACTTCCTTGATAAAAGAGCACCCCTTCTCCTATTTCGTTGTAACTGGTACCGTCTGGTGATTGCCCCATTGTTATATTGGCGATGTCTATAAGTGTTCCATTATTCCATCCTATTGGTATATTTCGTTTTAGTTTCTCATGCCAAACCATCTTACCACCACTTGACTTATACGGCTTCCCCTCTTCATTTGGGAAGTCAAATTGTACAAACCAATAATCATAAAGCTGTTTTGCCATTGCCTCTAAATTCTGATTTAGCAGTCTCTTATATTATATATAAGGATAAAATTATCAGAATTATGAAAGAGAACATCATTCAGGCGATAGTTGCGAAAATGCAGCGTGACTTGGATTGCCGACAAATAGCACGGCTTAAAGCTGTGCTTGCATCAGAACTGCATAATGTAGAAATCATTGAAAAGAGCGATTGTGCCAAACAACAAGCGCAAGAGAATGAACATCTTCTTAACTCCTTTATATCAGCCAAAAAGATAGAGGGATGTTCGGATAAGACATTAGCATACTATCGCAATACCATTGAGCGATTGTTGGTTACACTCTCTTTGGCTATTTGCCACATCAGTACAACGGACATTCGTACCTATCTATCCGATTATCAAGAAGAACATCAATCAAGCAAAGTAACCATTGACAATATGAGGCGCATCTTCTCCAGCTTCTTTGCATGGCTTGAAGATGAAGATTATATCGCCAAAAGCCCGGTCAGACGAATTCACAAGGTAAAGACGGATTCGCTTGTAAAAGAGGTACTTTCTGACGAGCAATTAGAGCAGCTTCGTGACTGTTGCACCAACAAGAGAGACCTTGCCATTATAGACATTCTTGCATCCACAGGCATTCGTGTGGGTGAGTTGGTTAAACTGAACCGTGAGGACATAGATTTTCATGAGCGGCAGTGTGTGGTATTCGGCAAAGGTAATAAGGAGCGTGTAGTTTACTTCAACGCCCGTACAAAACTACATTTGCAACAATATCTTAATGAGCGAACAGATGATAATCCAGCTTTATTTGTTTCCCTCAATTCGCCACATTCACGACTGACTATCAGCGGTGTGGAAGTTAGAATCCGAAAGTTAGGCCAATCCCTTTCTATGCCTAAAGTTCATCCTCACAAGTTCCGTCGAACCCTTGCAACAATGGCTATCGACAAAGGTATGCCCATCGAACAGGTACAGCGACTACTTGGTCATGTACGCATTGACACCACATTGCATTATGCTATTGTGAATCAAAACAATGTAAAGTTGGCTCATAAGAAGTATTTGGGATAACTGAATCACAAGAATCTGCCTAAAAATGCGTAACTTTGCCCCTCAAATGGAAAAAGATATGCAATCTTACAGGCTTTCAGATTTAGTAAAAATAAAAAATGGCAAAGACCACAAAATGCTTTCAAACGGGAAATACCCTGTTCTTGGAAGTGGGGGCATTATGCGCTATGTTGACAAATTTCTTTACGATAAGCCAAGTGTCTTGTTACCTCGTAAGGGTACATTGGATAATATCCAATATTGCGATATGCCATTTTGGACTGTAGATACACTATATTACACTGAAGTGAATACAAACTTAGCAAATCCGTATTATTTGTATCGATATTTGTCTCTATTGGATTTGAGCAACTTAGATTCGGGAACCGGAGTTCCGAGTATGACATTTGACAACTATTACGGACTAAAAATTTTCTTGCCAAATATTGAAAAACAAACAAAAATTGCCCAAATTCTCCAAACACTTGACAAGAAAATCACTATCAATCGTCAGATAAATCAGAATTTACCGACACCTGACCATTCATCAGAAGTGGTAGAAGCTCGTCACGTTGCTTAGTAAGGTATTCGTTTCCTTTTTGAATTTCAAACTGTTTGTTATTAAAAGCAGACACTCGCTCTTCCCATAAATCCAAGATTGCATCACTTGGCTTTAGAATTGGAAATTTCAGTACATCTTCACGAGAAACCTCTTTGAATGTTGTTCCAGTGCCTAGTTGTTCTATCTGCTTGATGTGAATGTTTAGATAATAATACAGGTATGTTGATATATTTTCCGCTTGGGGAACAAAGCTCTTGAATCCTTGATTGGTACACAACTCAGTCTTAGCAATAGATAACAGACCTATTGGCGCACGGCTTGACATCAATATTGTATTTGGAGGCAATAAATGAGTACTGCAAGAATTATATCCGGCTTGCGAAATATTGCGTTCTCCTTGATATACAAATTTTTGTTTCTGGTCAGATAAATCTTTCGGAGTAATCCAAACAATATCTCCTCCATAATTTTGTTCATTAACAGTTGAAGGGGTTGCACCATTATAAACATCAGCAATATCTTCTATCGCTTTGGTTTTCCATGACGCAGGAATATCACGCTTTAATTTCTCATTCCAAACCATTTCCCCACCGCTTGACTTGTACGGTTTGCCCTCTTCATTTGGAAAATCAAACTGTACAAACCAATAATCATAGAGTAGCTTCGCCATCGCCTCTAAATTCTGATTTATCGCTCGATTAAGTTCAATTTTACGGTCAATATTGGATAATACTAATGCAATCCGTTTTTGGCAAACAACTTCTTTGTGAAATGGAACAACCAAAGAATGAACTACTTTTCTATCAAGAGAGGGAACTACACTACTTCCTTTTACGAACATTTCATCCAAATGAAGATTCTTAAGGAAGTAGTACAGATATTGGGGATTATTCCCTTTAAAATCTTTTACAAACAAGGCTGTATTATGCGCCCAAGTGGGTTGTTCATAATAATGAACCTTTCCCACACTGCCGCTCCGTCCTACTGTAATGCATGGATGATTACCGCGTATTTCGTTATGATAACCTATTATACCATTCGATCCTGCTACAAGCACATTTCCCGCTTTCTGTTGGGAAGATGGTAAATCATACCCTCTTTGTAACTCAAGAATTTCTCCCAATCTATATTTTTTCAATTCCATTTACTGCATTGCTTTATGAATATAATCTTGAATCAAAGATAGATTGGTCTCTATCTCTTTGCGCTTCATCAATAGCTGATTAAGATGTGCTTTTTGCTGCGCTTTTTCTTGTCCGGCTATGATATGGTCAATTCTTGCTCCGCCAACAAAAGGATATACGGTATCGACTTCCATTTTCGCCTCTTCAATTTTGTTGTCTAATTCTACAAGTTGCTGTTGGTATTTTCGCTGTGCTTCTACGATGTCCAAATTATTTGCCGCCACAAACACATCAAGCAGATGGCGAATAGCATTAATCTGTTCCTGTGCATCTTTCGATGAGTTATTAGCAACTCTTAATGCAACAATTACAGCAATCACACTAATTATAGGGCTTAATAGTGTTGCCCATTGGATTAACTCATCAATCATTGTTCTTTATCTCTTTATTTATCCAACATTCCCCTAACTTCTTTGTCGAAGTCAGAATCAATCCGTTGGGTTTTATTGAAAATATCGTATTCACTTGCAGCCTTTGCCTTGGCTTGTGTCGCAGAAATGCGTCCTTTATCCGGCAATATCTGATATTTGCGGAAAGTCAGAAACTCATTGACACTGGCTGCAAACTGCTCCATATTAAACGTGTTCTCTCGTTCAATGAGGTCCTCAATATAATCAAAATATCCTGTTACAGCACGTTCCAGCCGGCGGATTTCATTTTCCTGTAAATAGTTTTTAGCTATTGACACATCCGATTTCAAGATGCGCCCGTCAGGTGCATTCTTCCATGTAGTCAGCCCCATGTGTTCCTGGGTATGGTCTACTTTAGAGTAAATGATTTCAGCAGCCGTTTGCCCTGTAATGGCATAATGAAAACGGTTCTGTATCATAGCATAGAAATCGTGTGTGGTAGGCGAGTTCTTGTCATAGTCAATGCTGCATTCTGCGTATATATCGGTAATTTGCTGCCAAATACGCCGTTCACTGGCACGGATAGAGCGTACCCTTTCAAGCAATTCACGGAAATAGTCTTTCCCGAATACTGCCGCTCCCTGCTTTAAGCGTTCATCGTCAAGCACAAAACCTTTCTTGATGTACTCGTTGAGAATCTTAGTTGCCCATTGGCGGAACTTGGTTGCTTTGGGAGAAGAAACACGGTAGCCAACTGCGATAATCATATCAAGATTATAGAAATCGACCAACTCTTCAACCTCACCTCTTATGCCTCGATTTACGACAGTTGCAATTTTTGCAACTGTCGTGTCTTGCTGTAGTTCTTCATCCTTAAAGATGTTGGCTATATGCCGACTAATACCCGATTTGTCAATACCAAAAAGCTCTGCCATAGCTTTTTGCGTACACCAAATGGTCTCATCTTTTATAACCACCTGCACCTTACCATCCTCGGCGGGGAGGCTATATAACAAAAACTGTATTTCGTTACTCATTGTTACCTACATTTGCGTTGAACTGCAAAGCATCCAACTGTTTCATTATTTCCTCTTCCAACCGATGGCTTTCTTTAAATTGCTCGGAGAGTGTTTGCTTATATTTCGCCATACGGTTGTTAAACTCTTCTTCCGTTATATCCACATAGTCAATCTTGATGTCGAAATATTGCCCGGCAGAAAGAGAATATCCTTTTTCCTTTATCTCATCGTAAGTAACAGCTACGGAAAAATCTTCTACAGCTTCTTTGTTGCGGAACGTATTGACTATTAAGTCTATCTCATTATCAAGCAAACGTCGTTTCTGGTTATTGCCTTCTTTATATTCTTCACCTAATTTGCTTGCATCAATCAAAATTACTTTGTCTGCTGTTGCCGACTTATCAAAGAATATAACGGAAACATTTGTTCCTGTAGTGGCAAACACATTGCTCGGCATAGATACACAGCCATAAACCCAATGTTCATCTACCACACGTTGTAAGATTTTCTTTTCAACACCACTTTTGGCTGTAATAAATCCTGTAGGAATAACTATTGCGCCTTTCCCTGTTGTCTTTAGTGAATTTAAGACGTGTTGGATGAAACAGGTGTAAATCGCCATTTTAGGTTTCATCGGATCTACCTTTTTAACTGCATTCGGAACTCCTGCCCAAAAACGAATCGTATCAGCAGCCAATGTATCACGATATTCCGGAAAGTCAAGTTTAAATGGAGGATTTGAAACGATAAAATCAAATTTCTTCAATGCGCCATTTGATTCAGTGTGCGATGGTTCTGTCAATGTATTACCCTGTACAACATTTGGTAGAGAAGCAGACAAACTATTTAAAATAAGATTCAGACGCAACATTTCGCTTGACTTCTCTGATATGTCCTGACTAAAAATCGAGCATCTATCCTCTCCTATCTGATGAGCAAGAGCTATGAGCAATGTACCTGTTCCAGCAGATGGGTCGTAACAAGTCACACCTCGTAAATCCGCATTGTCCCCTACCAATAATCTCGCCATAACTTGTGCTATGGCACGTGGAGTATAATATTCAGCATATTTACCACCTCCGGCATTATTAAATCCCTTCAGCAAATGCTCGAATATTCTTGAAAAGAAGTCATACTTCTCTGTAAATACATGTTCAAAATTGAATGAAGCGACATTACGCATCAGCGATTTTGCAAATTCATCACGTTTTTGTGTATCAGTTACAAATGTTGTTATGGCACTGAAGATATTTACCTTGCTTTTCCCTGATGTCGTTACAGAAAAAGTGTCAGCATTGATATTGGCTATATCTATTAACGTAGCATCCAACAATGTAGAGAAATCTCCCTTTCCCGTGGAATTGTATAGATGTGACAACGTATGTTCAGGTTTAAGTCTCGGCACAGAAGCAGGCAAATAACTGAAAAGGTCTTCTACCTCTTCCTCTGTAAATGTATCATATTCGGCATCCCACTTTTCTGCTTTGCTTAACCGCTCACCGTACACTTTATCTCGTTTGGCTTCATAGCCGAACTTATCATTAAAGAACTTGTACAGAAACATTTCCGTAACGATTTTGTACTCGCTTCCTGTTCCTGCCAAACCAAATGCACCTGTTGTACTTTTCAAAGAATCAATCAGGGCAATCGTTGATTCTGTTATATTTATATCGCTCATAATCAATATGCAAAATTACGTTGTTGGAAATATTCTGTTGTGATAAGATTGTTGATATATTTACGGTCTGTCAAATTTGCCTTGATTCCAAGGTCTATCAATTTATGACCAATAATAGCCAATACATCACGCTTAAAGGCATCTTCATTATCCAAAATATTGATATTCAGGAATAACACGTTGTCTATTTGAGATTTCATCTGTGACAGATTCTCGGCTATTTCATATTCGTGTGCAGATATAATAGGCTGTTCACGTTTTTGATTTTCCTCCTCAATCCGCTTGTGAATACGAACAAAACGCTCATCACCTTTATATTTTTTCTTCAAGATATTATTCCGTCTGTTTATTTCCCGAATCTTTTTCATTACATTATCCATGTAATCAATGCTGTCTTTTGCATCTTGAGTATTTTGCGGCACAAAACCTTTTTTACGGAAATATGTCCGGAACTCATCTGCAAGAATGACATATTTTTCTTCATTTCTATCAAAATTGGCATCAAATTCGGCTTGTACCTTTTCGCAACGCTCACGAATATCATTAACTACAATTCGCAGTTCCTCAGACATTCCCTTTTTGAACTCAAATTCCAATTCTGACAGAGCAACATTGATTATTCCGGAAACATCTGCCTTATGCTCTGTACTTTCAAACAGATTCATCCTCTCAATACGATGTGTAACCTCTGTAATCAAAGTAGGGATGCCACCAAAAGCCAAAGACTCTATTTTTTCTTTCAATTCATCATCGCCAAAAGCTCTGACTTGATTCAGAATAGCTTTGGCATCATTCAATACCGACCGTAATTCATAGAGTCTATCTTTATCCTCTATTTCATCAATTTCCTGTCTGAACTCTTCCGGATTATCGCAAGTGAAATTAAAGAGAACACTCTTGATTCCTTTCATTTTCGCTATTATCTCTTCCTTATCTTCGATAACAGCATTGCCAACAGGCTCATCCTGTTTGGTCTCCTTAATATCAGCTGTACGGTTTAATTCTCTCAGGTAGCGGTCATTTGTCGAATCAAAATTTTCTTTTATATCTACAAAATCAACTACATAGCCATATTTAAAATCTTTATATGGACGATTTACACGAGTCAGTGCCTGTAACAAATCATGACCGTCAAGACTACGTCCCAAATATAGTTTTTTCAATCTGGGAGCATCAAATCCAGTAAGCAACATTTGATTGACAATCAGTACATCTACAGTCTGCTGCTTCTTATATTCTTCAATGTATGCTTTTCGTTCTAATTTGTCTCCCTCATCATGCAATATCAGAGAGGCACGCAATGGTTTGGCATGACCATACGAAACCATTGGCTCTGCCACCATTCCCAACTGCTCTTCCCATTTATCCTCAATCTGCTGTGCGAATCTGAAACGCTGCTGCCATAAACGGAACATTTCACGAGCCTGTGGATTGGTTTTGCACACAATCATTGCACCGATGGAATCATCTGCTTGTTCTTTTCTGAATCTGCGCAAATCAGAAATAATATAATCAAGCAAAGCGTTCAGATAACTTTCATGCTCAATTATTTTATTCTTGTCTATATCGCTTTTCTTGACTTCTACGTTTCCTGCCAATTTATCAAGAATACTCTCAATACGCTCTTTATATATGGTTTCTATCGGTTCACGCATCAGTTTTAACGTGTAACCATCCGCTATCGATTTGTCATAATAGTAGGTATCAATATAATCGCCGAAAACACGCCAAGATTCTTTTTCTTCCCTCAACAAAGGAGTTCCTGTCAATGCAATTTTTACAGCATCCTTATCCGCTTCTAAAAGATTAGCGAGAAAACTACCCTGTGGGCTATATCCTCTGTGCGCTTCATCTATAAAAAATACACGCTGGAGATTAGTGTTATAGCCAGACTCTATCTGTATTTTAGTGGAGTCTTCCTTAAATTTCTGTATGTTTACAACCATTATTTCCGCTTTACCTTCACTGTTCACTACAGGGGTGGTATCACGGATGTCTTTCATTAAATCATCTCTGCTATTAACTGTCCTTACAACCAAACCACGTGCAACAAACTCATCGCTCGCTTGCTCCATCAGCGCAATACGATCTACTATAAAATAGAATTTAACAGCTGTCTCACGTTTTGCATAATAATCGGTCAGACTACGAACTGAATAATACGCCAATGCCGTCTTGCCACTGCCTTGCGTATGCCAAATTATTCCACTCTTGACACCTTTAGATAGTTTCTTGCGAATAGCCAATGAAGCGAACAATTGCTGATAGCGCATCACATGTTTTTCGAGAGTTGTGATTTTACTGCCATCTTCCAACTCTACAGTTCGGTTGACATACGCAAAGCCATATCTTAACAGAAACAAGAACCTCTCCCGGCAAAGCATTGATGCCAAGACACGATTCGTAGGAGTATCTACCTTTTTATTTGTTTCATAATCTGGCAGGTTTTTAATAACTACACAGTTCCTATGTTTGAGAACCTGTTTTTCTGTATCTTCCGTCAACGCTATATATTGATATTTCGACACGAAAGTAGCATCAGCCTCTCTAAACACATTAAAAAAAGCTTTTCCTTTTGATGCACAGCAATAAAACGCCCCTTGGATCGGAACCCTGTTTTCATTATCGTATTCCTGATTATTGGAAAAAATCATCAACTGGGTAAGATTGATAAAGCGACGAAAACTTTTATTCCGCATCCGCTTATTAATTCTATCCCGCTCTGCTAAGATTCCATCGTGATTATTAGGCTTCTTGACTTCGATAAAAGCTAAAGGCAAGCCGTTTATAAAACACGTAATATCTGGACGGAAGCTATCACCGGATTCAACATTTTCGCATGTAAACTCTGTCGTAACGTGCCATTCATTATTGTTCGCATCAGCGAAATCTATCAACTTCACGCCACTATTGGAGGAAAGCATAGTATAGAATTCCTTGCCCAAATCATCGTTATTCAAGATTCCGATAATTTTATCCAGCAACTGGCTGCATTCCAAGTCAGTCAAAGCAGGATTCAGACGTTTTACTGAGCGGATAAAAATATCCGTTAAAATATTCGTCTGGGGATTGTACGATGTTATATCATCCAAATATGTATAACCGAGCTTGCAAAGATGCAATGCAGCCGGGACTTGTACTCGTGTATTCTCCGTAAAGTTTTTCATTGCATTTTACCTTTCCTCTTTATCTGTTATCAAATCCTTTAAATCCACCTGTAAAATCTCAGCAATCCTCTGCAGAGTTTCCAAATTCGGCTGGATTCTATTGCACGCATAAGCATTGACCATGCTGAAACTTTTATCAAGTTGCTTAGCCAACCATGTCTGAGAGATACCTTTATCCGACAAAACAGTCTTTATTTTATTTAGCTTCATTGTTTAATGCGATTTTATAGCGCAAATATAGCGAATTATATTCGATAAACAGGGATTATTTTGTACTTTTGTCCTTCAATTAAAATTAATATGGATACAGTTAGAAAAAGAGGCGAAATAATTAGCATTGAACAGCGTTCGTTGGTATCTCAGAGATATAGACGCATAACAAGAGCGGTTAATTCAGAATTTTGGGGTAGCACTAGCGAAACTGCTCATAGTTTATATGTTGGCTCTTATGGAAGAGGTACTGCTATTGGCACAAGTGACATTGATATACTTGTCGAATTACCAAGAGAGGAATATAATAAATATGATGCACTAAGGGGAAATGGTCAGTCCAGATTACTGCAAGCATTGAAGAATGCAATTTTACAAACCTATCCAAGGAGTGATATTCATGGAGATGGGCAAGTCGTAGTAATCAATTTTACTGACGGTATGAAATTCGAGGTACTACCAGCTTTTTGTCAATTAGATTGGCTGGGCAATTGGAATGGGAAATACGACTATCCTGATTCAAATATGGGTGGCAACTGGTTAACAACAGATCCAAAAATTGAACAGCAAGCAATGAAGGAAAGAAATGTAGCAAGCAATGGTTTGTTATTCGACACATGTAAACATATACGAGAAATTCGTGACAACTACTTCAGCATTTACCATCTTCCTGGCATTGTGATTGACAGTTTTGTTTACCATCATATTGCTGATTGGCACTGGCTAAGAGAAGGAGAACAAAGCTCCAATCAGCCAAGAGGAACTTACGAAAAAAGGCTTTATGATTCATGCCCTGTTTGGAGCTTTAATCTGACAGCCCCAAGAAGCAACATGCCAGTAGATACATATAAATGCATTGATGTATTAATCAAAGTTTTAAAATACATGTCAGAAGATAATGTCATTTAGAAAATATTAATAAAGCATTTAAAGCCTATAATATGACGAAAACCGAAGCGTTCGATAAATTTCTCAATAATATCAAAGTTGACAATCCAGATATTTTCTGCGGTCGCTACAAAGAAATAACCAAGAAATTGAACAAAACATTTAGAGACACGGACTCTGAAACTGCCAACTGTCTTCAGGTTGGTTCATATGGACGATATACCGGAATTAAAGGTATTTCCGACCTTGATATGTTGTATATTATGCCTAAATCAACATGGGATACATACAAAGATACTCCCAGTGAACTACTACGCAAGACAAGAGACGCTTTGCTAGATAGATATCCTCAAACTACAATCAAAGTAGATCGGCTGGTTGTGGATGTATTCTTCGGTAATTTCACGTTCGAGGTACAACCTGTTTATGAAGAAAGAGATGGGGAAGAAATTAACTATAAATATCCCGACACTAAGACATGCACATACAAAATTACGAAACCTCGACAAGAACAAAATGAGATGATTAACTTTAAGCAGAATCATGGAGAAGCGCATCGGCATCTCTGTAAAATGCTTAGAGCATGGAAGAACAATGTTGGTGTAGGTATGGGTGGATTGCTAATAGATACGCTAACACATCGTTTTTTGTCTAATCATTCTGAATATGACAACGCTAACAAATCTCAATATGGAGAGATGTGTAGGGATTTTTTTGAGTATCTAAAGGATGAGCCTAAGCATACCCATTATCAAGCATTAGGAAGCGATCAAGATGTGAAGGTAAAACACCCATTTAGATCCAAAGCTAAAATTGCATATAAAAAAGCCAATGAAGCTATTAAAGAGAATGACGAATCTAAACGTCATGATATATGGCGTGAAATTTTTGGACGTCAATTTCCTAAATCAGTATCAAGTGTAGTTGAAAATAAAATGTTTTCTTCTGATAATCCCTCTGATCATGAAGAGTTCATTGAAGATAAATACCCTATAGATGTTAAATACGATTTGAAACTTGATTGTATCATTATGCGCGATGGATTTAGGGAACACCTTCTGAGTGAACTATTATTAAAAGGCCAACGAATTTCTAGAGTCCGAAGCTTAGATTTCACTATCAAGACCGATGCTCCGTTACCATATGAAGTAAAATGGAAAGCTAGGAATGTAGGAACAGAAGCCATAAAAAGAAACTGCCTAAGAGGAGAAATAATAGACTCAAATAGGAAAAATAATGTACGACATGAGAGTGCAGATTTCTTTGGTCCACACTATATGGAAGCGTATATAATAAAAAATGGTATTGTCGTTGCCCGAGATAGAATTGAAGTACCAATACAATAATACATGCGTATGAACAGTGAGTTACTCATAAAAATTGCCCAAAAGGGTTATAATGTTGCCTATGGTGCCAATATAAATTTTGCCACTTACGATATCGTCAAGAAAATACCAGGATACGTTAGTTTTTTATCAATCATTGTAGGTATTCTGGGATTGGTCTACCCTCCCTTTGCTGAAAAATATGTATCGGTATTCATACTGATTCTTGGTATTGCAAGTGTCTATATCGAACGCTTTACTCCTAATATTGATAGTTATAGCAATAGAGGTATTGCCAATACTGATCAACTCAACAAGTTGAAAAACCTCTATTTTGAAGTAAAAAGAATGTCTGATAGTGCGGACTTTTCCACAATAGAAGCTCGTTATACAGCGATAGAGGATGAATTTAATGCTAGTTCACAACCAGACCAAATTGTGTTCGCCAATTGGCTCGCACATTATAAGATGTTTTGCGAAAAGGATATGAGCTGGATGGACGAGCAACTACATTTCCATTGGTGGAAAGACAAAATACCAATGACCGCACATATAGTGATATATATATTGTTGCTGTCAATATTTGTGTATTACTGTGTAAAAATTCCAGTATTAAACGAATTCTTCTGCAAAATCTTTTATCTACAATAAAAATGGCTACATTACAGCTGTTCAGCAATCGGTAGCTAATAAGAATATCTTCAAATGAAACCATACAAAAATCTTGTGCCAAATGATTGAAGTGTTAATATATCACCGTAAAAATAGATGGCTGAACTGTGCAATAATACATAAATTCTGTTATCTATTTTTGTACTCCATTGATTCTCTAATAATCTGTAGAGTTTCTTTTTTGTACTCCTTACGGTCATATTCCATACCTATGCACATCCAACAACTACACGGTGTCCCGGTAGTCTTGTAAACTTGTGCACATTTCTCTTTGGCCAACTCAAACCAATGAGGATGTTCATAATGACTTCCATCCTCACGGATGATACAATGCCCGTAAGCAGCATAAAGAATCATGCGAGCCTTAAATATACGTGCCATTTGTTGGCGTCTCCAAAATTTGTTTCTTTTGTCCATCGTCTCTTTCTATTAAAGTTAGGATGAACAATGATGTTACTTTTGAAAGACCTAATGTATCCATAATATTGTATATTTATCGTTTTGTAGCATTTGTGGAAAGCCTCGCTATTCGCCCTCTCAACAATTCGCTATACTTTTCTTTCAAATCAGCATTTAGGAAAGAGTTTTGAATAACAGTCTCGAACTTGGGCAATAGTTTGATATACTTGTTTATCAGTCGTTCTACAATCACATTCTCTATACCCAAAGTAGCTGCCGATTTGATAAAATCCTCTCTTTGAAGCTTTTTCTTACGCCCGTTCAAGGTCAATGCCAGTTCTTCATCATCCTTTGGATTGATGATAGCCGCATTTAGCAAATCGTAAGCAGGGGTTAAACGTATCTTATCCGCAGTCTCATACAATGAAAAGTTTTTCAAGTGCATATCGTTATTTCCTGTCAGCCAAGAAAAAAGCACCAACTCTAAAAAATTGGTAACATCCATTTTAGGCATAGACGAATATTTCAAAACCGCCTTCCCGATACGCTCATAACTGCTCTTGTATTTATGCTCCGTTTGCCTTTCCGTCAATTGGCACATATCTTCCATCGCAATCTTCCCTCCGGCAGGAGTCCTGTCAATCCGACGAGTAAGATAGCATAGAGTATCATCTGCCATCCGCATCAGCGTGTGAGGAACGACCTCGATACGTGCCACCTCTGCAAGGTGCATGGTTAAATCCTCGACCTCCGGCATCATTTCATATTGCGAGGCCTGAGGTTTACAGATATAACCACCCCAAAGCCCGACAATGGTCAATCGTTTGCTGCCCTCATGCTCATTCAAATGTAAGGATAGCTTCGGCTGAACGCCAGTCAAGGAAGTTTGGTCTTGAATAATCTGCAAAGCAAGCTGGTCTAATTGCTCCGTCGTATAATCAAGAACAGGCAATGTTGTTGTTCCGAAGAACTTCTTTATGCAAGCCGTGTGCATATCCTTTTCTCCCTTTAGTAGTGGACGATAACAATACAGACAATTACACATGGTTCACCTCCTTTTCTTCCATTGGAATAATGCTTACTGCTCCGATACAATCCTTACAGCATGTCAGCAACAACGACATCCGGTCAAGAATACTGATGTCTGTATTCCGCAATGCAACATCCAGCAGCCATCCTTCAGGTATCAAACCGTCGAAGAACGGAAACAGCACAGAACTTGTATATGTTTCTTCCTGTAAAGGCAATGTCAGACTGACAGCCTTTGCCGTTTCCGAAGAGAGATATTCCGGCAAATAACGGAACTCATATCCTGCATCGTTTTCAGTCAGAATCCCCGCCAATTGGTCTTTGTAAAATATATGAGCTTGCCTCATTGATTATCAGTTTTAGAAGTTGCAACCATTTCATAATTGAAGAAGTCAAGAAGCTGATTCACCTTATCAAGACGCAGCGTTTCCTTTCCCTGTTCGAGGTCTCGCACAAAGCGCAATCCTACCCCCGACTTCAACGAAAGTTCTTCTTGCGTCAGGTTATACTGCTTTCGCAACATCTTGACCGTAGTAGAGAGATTATTCATAAGCATCCTACTTTATACCTTTTCGGGTACAAAGTTAATATAAATATCTCGCATTATACCACAAAGGGTATAATTTATTTTATTATCAGCATTATTATACCAGATAAGGTATAATATAGTAAGATTCAAAACCACAAATTAAAGTACACAAGCACTGCTCTACACTTTTTCAAGCGAATAATCCAGTTTCGCTACACTTTTTCCAACGAATCAAATATTTCATTGCACTGGACTAATAAAAATTCCACTGCAAACCACAGAAATTCCAAGAAAACCACTACCTTTGTATTCAGCAAGCGTTCTGTAACATCCATGCGGAAATATCCTATCATTCAACATGTTGAATCTGATAGCCAACATTCCACAAAATGGCTAAAAGAAGGCGGTACAACACGTATATGCAAAACCATGAAACACAACGGTTTGCACTTGTCCCTACATTCTGTGTATTTGTCAAAACAGAGGTTGTACCGATTAAAATGAATAGTCACTGATAATCAGTGATGTAAATATGCTGCATCGAATTTTATAAAAATGGCAATATACCTTTTATAAAAATAGACGATTTGAGTAATAAGTATTTAGTGGCTAACAAAGATTATATTACAGAGTTAGGACTCAAAAAATCTTCAGCATGGCTAATCCCTGCAAACTCCATTATCTATTCTAATGGAGCAACAATTGGAGCTATTTCTATAAACAAATATCCAATCTGTACCAAGCAAGGAATTTTAGGAATTATCCCTAATTCTAACATTGATGTTGAGTATCTTTATTACTTTATGCGTTCCTCCTATTTTCAAAAAGAAGTTGAACGAGTTGTAACAGAAGGTACTATGAAAACAGCCTATCTAAAGGATATAAATCACATAAAATGCCCTATACCTGATTTAGATAAGCAAAAGGACATTAGCCATGCTCTTTCATCGTTATCGCTTAAAGAAGATATTGAAAAGCAATTATTACAGAAATATCAAATACAGAAACAATATCTATTGAGGCAGATGTTCATATAAACATCTGTTCCAACAAATACTGTTTTTGTATGTCAAATGATGCAAGAAGTTTTTTCTCAACAAAAAGTTTGCTCTCCAATTTGCCAAGTACATTTGCCACACGCTTTTGTTCAGCAAGTAAAGGACAATATATTTTCGCTTTACCATAGTCTTTGAAGTAGATATGTGGTATCGCCATTCCTGTTTTGTATGGTTGGAAGTTGAACGCTGATAGCGCAAAGTACAGATACCGCAAATCATGGTTGCCCTTGGATGTAAGATAGTTGAACGTACCTATTACGGAAAACTCTCCCTGTACATATGAGGTTGTACCAACACTCGAACCATCTTTGATTATCAATATTGCATCACCATTCATTTGAGCAGTATTGGTATAACCAACCAAACCATTTGCACCAAACACCTTATAGAATCCATTAGGCAAAATCTCGCTTTCTTGAAGTGTGGAACTATGGCACTCCAAACATTGAGAAATTGCAGTATTTGGCTTTTCTTTAGTCGTTAGTGTAACCACAAGCCCTTTAATTAAGGATAAAAAATCAACAATTTTACAGAAGGAGAACATCCATATTCTTTAATCACCTTGCTGTTCCATCAACTCCTTATAGTGCTGTTCATATTCTTCATCTGTAAAACTTTCGGCACAACTTTTGGAGCGAGTTAAAATTCGTAGATTCTCTTGAAATAATATTTCCTGTCGGCTCATTTGAGAACCAAAATATTTAGGTGAATAAAATCTATCAATCTCAGTTTGCTTCAAATTTTTATACCCGAGAGAAACGGCCATTTCTGAAAGTAAGTCAAGTCTAAAAGAATTACTACTATCAAAATGAGGTGATTTTTCGTTTAAACTATCTAAATATTCTCTCCATGCATGTCGGACTTTTTTATTTTCTTGAAATACGACATCTATTGTATTTAATGCATCAACCCATTCTTTTGTTATTGGGGCTGATTTTCGATCTGCCATTAATGTAAGGAAAACTCTTAATTGAGCATCTTTTTTGGCTTTTCTATCTTGGTATTTTATTCCTAATATCCAAACAATAATTGGAATAATAGCAACAGCAATAATTTGACCGATGCCGATAATGATTTGTATATATTCTGTTGTACTCATAACGCATAAATTTAATGCAAAGATAGTCTTTTAGACTAAAATACATTTGTGTTATTCGGAAAATTTCATCTTTAATTAGATATTATACAGCCTACTATGCAAAATAGTAGAATATATAACTTAAGGTTTGGCTCTTCTACACACTTTAAGAATAATATAATGAGCAATATTCTGTTTCTGGTGTGATGGACATAGCATAATGTCATAAACAATGCGATGATTTGAGGAACAAACCGTCTGTTTATCGATAAATTAAGGATTGTTATTCATAAAGGTCCGTAATTAGTCAAATCATTTTTCGTAACTCAACCTTAGTAAAGATTCAAAATCTTTGCGAGGTTATCATGGGGCAATCTCCGTCATCCTCAAGTTACAACAGTAATAATGATGGACTTCCTCTGATTCAAGGTAATTTGGATATACTTGATGGGATAACGATTTCGCGTATATACACAAATGAACCAACTAAAATATCCTTGCCAAAGGACTTAATTCTAACTGTTAGAGCACCTGTTGGAATTGTTGCAGAGAACAAAATGAAAGTCTGTATTGGACGAGGAGTATGTGCGCTGAGAAATAAATCTGCAATGCCTACAATGTATATCTATTATGCTTTAGATTATTTCAGTTACAAATGGAAGCAGATTGAGCAAGGAAGCACATTCACCTCTATTAATGGAGATGATGTTAAAAATTTTACTATACCTTTAGTTGACGATGTTGAATACTCATGTGCTTTACTTTCAAAGGTTGATGTGCTTATTAAGTGTTCAATAGACCTTCATTCAAATTATATAAAGCAAAAGCAATATTTACTCTCGCAGTTGTTTATATGAACATCTGCGAGAGCAAGAATTGTTTCAACTCTTGTAGGGTAGAAATAATACTTTGTTCGACTTCAAGTTTAGTACAAAAAGCATCAATAATTTTGCATATATGTTGTTGCTTTGGTATAGGAGGTAGTTTGATTTCTGCCTTTTGGAATATATCCATTCTCAAAGATGATACTGTAGAACCAACGGAATTCCTAACAAAATAAGAATTTAATGTACTCATAAAATAGTAACAATACTTTGGTAGAATACATGAAGCGAAATCCGTTATGGCATAGCACCTTTGGTGTAAGGCAAATTTTCCTTTATAATATCGAGGGTAAAAACTTTGTCCCTCACCAGCATAAATAACAGCTTCCTTGTCAAACGAATAAGTTGGAAACCATTTTAATTCTTCTGAACGGTCAAAGAAAGGATACCAATTTTCTATATGTTCTATATTAGCATCTTGCACATCACCAACACCATTCGTAATATGTGCAATATTGCCTAAACGTATGGTATGAGCATCTATTATTGAGTTAAAGAGTAAATCTGTTATTACGGACTTTAGTTTTTTCAAATCCTCAATGATTTTGTTTTGAGTAGCGATGCGTTCATCTATACATTGCAAAAGTTTACCTACTTTCTCTTGCTCATCTATATTTGGAACATCAATAACGACCTTACTAAGCCCATCTTGACTAATATTGAAATGCTGAGCACCGGCTCCTTTAACGATTATTCTTTTTCTGGCTGTTGGCGAGGCTAAAAGATAACGAAGAAATAACGGATTATAGTTTCCTTTACTTTTTCCACGGATAACGAAACCACCAAATATCGCAGGTTTGCAGTCAAGATAAACATTCGCTTGACCAACATCTTCTAATGTTTCAGAACTACGTTGAAATACAATATCTCCATAGTTTACGCCATAAGTATCTAAATCACCTTCTTGAAGTTCTACCGATGCACGAATATTATCATAGCAGATATATTGATTGTTAAGAATATCCATTACGGAAATAAACTTAGTGCCACTTCCAAATCGTTTAGCATCAGGGTTCATCCCATTTTTGAAACTCATAAAATCGGTCAGAGGATACTTCTCCCACTCCCCCGTAAACTCCGGGAATCTCAAATTTGGAACATTGAGGACTTTATTTTCGTTATTATTTGGCATAATCATTATTCTTTATCAGGGTTAATATCAAATGGCAATAAGTTGTCGCCATTATTGAATCGGTCAAAATCAGAGCTAAACAAGCGATCCTGAATGATTCGATACTTCTCAAATTCGCTTTCGGCAAATTCCTTAGCAAACTCTGCCGTAACCTTTCCAGCATCGGTAAGAATTTCATCACCACCTGCTTCAAGGATAATATCAATGCGCTTTGCCCAATCTTCCATTGTCATCGGAATATGTCGCTTTGCCATACGCTCTGCCATATCCAGTACGGAGTTGACCAAACGTCCCATATCTTCCAATTCGACACCTTTCAGATAGTCTTTTGCAATACTGACATCGGTCTTGACGATTTTTCCGTTGGGGGCTTTCTCCCATGTGGTCAATCCCATATGTTCTTTTTCGGCATCGGCTCTGCTAACGATTAGCTCTGCCGCAGTCTGACCGTGTACGGCATAGTGCATTTTGTTTTGAACTTTCTTGAAGAACAACCGGGTAGTAGGTGCATCGCGGTTGTAATCAATGGCAGTAGCATAAATATCGGTAAGTTTCTGGTAGAAACGGCGTTCACTCAGACGAATCTCACGAATCTCTGCCAGCAAATGCTCGAAATAGTCCACACCAATGAATGAACCATTTTCCATACGCTTCTTGTCTATCACATAGCCACGGATAGAGAACTGGCGGATGATGGAGGTACACCACTGGCGAAATTGGGTAGCGCGGATGCTATTAACCCGATACCCAACAGAAATAATGACATCAAGATTGTAAAACAAAGTTTTACGATTCACCTGCCGTTTGCCTTCTGTTTGAACTACCGAGAAAAACTCGGTAGTTGATTCCTTTTGTAGCTCACCACTGGCATAGATGTTTTTAAGATGTAATCCAATATTGTCAGTCGAGCAGTCAAACAGAGCGGCCATTGCTTTTTGAGTACACCAAATGGTCTCATTCTGATACATCACTTGTATGCCCTCTTCTTTACCTTCAATAGCGAAGATAAGGAACTCAGCCGTACTATTCCGTATTTCAAATCGCTTTGCCATTGCCTCTAATTTTAGTCAACTAACCCTAATTCTTTCAGATAGCCTTCGATTTCTTTATCAAGATCGGCTCGTTTGGCTTCGAGTTCTTTAATCTCCGCCATTACCGCCTTGATGTCGATAGGTTCTTCTTCCTCAAAGGTATCGACATAACGAGGGATATTCAGATTATAGTCATTGTCAGCTATCTCTTGCAGTGTGGCAAGGTGGCTATGTTAGCAGGCAGACCAATGATTGCGTCCACATAATTTTTCTTCTCAATAAGGAAGCGGCGGATGACACCTTCGGCATTGCCACGGAATAATACACCGTGAGGAGCTACACAAGCCATCGTTCCACCATCGGAAAGGTGGTATATCATGTGAAGAATGAAGGCGTAATCGGCTGTCTTGCGTGGGGCTAAACGCCCGGCTTTGCTGAAACGGTCATCAGTATTGAATTTGTCAGCCGCACTCCATTCGGCAGAGAAAGGAGGATTTGCAACTACCGCATCAAACTGGGTATCGCCAAAGGCATCCCATTCAAGAGTATCACCGTTTTCAATTTTGAAGTTGCTGAATCTGATGTCATGAAGCAACATATTCATGCGAGCCAAGTTATAGGTGGTCGGATTCTTTTCCTGACCGTAAATTTCTACAGCGTTACCGATGTGTGCTGCACGGAGTAGTAGAGAGCCTGAGCCACAAGTCGGGTCATAGACATTGCGTAAACGCTGGTGTCCGATGGAAACAATTTCTGCCAAGATACGGCTGACTTCCTGCGGAGTATAGAATTCTCCGGCTTTCTTTCCGGCTCCTGCCGCAAACTGCGAAATCATATATTCGTAAGCATCGCCCAGAATATCAATCTCCTGCGATGCCTCTACACCAAAGTCTATATCATCCAATGCAAGAAGCACATTGCTGACAAGGGTATTTTTATCATCGGCAGTTTTACCCAGTTTCGGCGAAGCCAAATCAATATCCGAAAACAATCCTCCAAAATCTTCTTCGCTGTCCTGTCCAAGAGTGCTGTCTTCAATACGCTTCAATGAACGTTCAAGTATAGGTAAAATGTTCTCTTTCCGCTTGATGGCCTCTATTACGGACGAAAACAAAAATTTCGGTTCAATGAAGTAACCTATATTTTCCAAGCATTGATTCTTTGCTTCCTCTTGTAACTCAACCGCATCGGTATCATCCATTTCCCACAATTCCTTAAAGGTTATTTCATCATCCACCAAGGCATTGTTGGCATACTTCTCTATTTTCTCCGACAAGTATTTATAGAAAATGAAACCTAATGTAAAATACATAAAATCGCTTGCCGACATATTGCCACGCAAACGGTTTGCGACCTCCCAAAGCTGGTCTCGGAGTTTCTGTTGCAGTTCTTCGCTCATAATATCCTATTCCTTATTTTTATTTATTGTTTGACGCAATAGATTAAAAACATAATCCATTTCCGTATCGCTTTTCAATGGGAAACGAACCTCATAAGCTCCATTTCCCCAATGCCCGACTTCTGACACATCACGAGTAATACATTCAGGGTCTTTGAGTGTTCCTTTCTTCGCATTGAGAAACAGTCTTATACCCTTATTTTGCATAACTATATCACAAAACACCTTACTTCCAATTTTGAAACCTATAGTTTTCTTCTTGGGATATATTGTAATATCTTCTCCAAATGACAGTAAAAACTCTTTGATTTCCGCATATATATTCAAGAAATCATCTTCTATATTCTCTAAATGATCCTGTTCGCTATATACTTTAATCTCTTTACTTACCGTAGTTATTGTCTCACTATTAGAGACTGTTTTAATACTTTCCTTGCTTGAACGATTTACTATCTGCTCAAAAGAAAGCGTATCATTTGTAAAGCGCTTGATTTCCCATAATTCTATAGGCAAATCCTTGAAATTAATAGCCTCTTTTTGATAAGTTGTAAAATTAGGAGAAACAAACAACACCTTTGATTGAGACCAATCCACATCATTCCGTTTTAGAGTACCTGACTTAGACTCATTGTACTCTAAAATGAACTCTGCCTTGTTATTTAGCATCAGGGATAGATAAGCATAACCTTGATCAATTACACTAAAATTTTTATCTCTTTTATATTCTATTATTACAAAAGACTTTTTATCCGAGTCAAAAGCTAAAGAGTCTATACGGAAAGTGCCAATAGAAAATTCCGTCTTGATAAAATCAAGCCCAAGCAACGTCTGAAGATTCTTTTCAACTATGTTTTGAATTTCTTTCTCCAGCTTAAATGGCTTCTCCTTAATAAGCGTCAGTTGATCAGTATATATTTTATATGTTGACATCTTTATTCCCAATTAAACGTTCTTATTATATTACGCAGTCTTTCCATTATTCTCATCAGTGCTTTTCTCGTCTTAATCAATCCGAGATGCTTTTCTTTCAATGCCTTTTGTATGATTTCCGGCTGCTCTTTTTGCAGGTAATCGTATTCTTTAAGGAAGTGATTCAGTACTGATGGCGATATCTTCTCTTCCTCAGCCAATGAATTAACTGCATTTTCTCTCTCAACGGCAATATAGCGGTTCAACCGTTCTTCCAAATCGCTTGACCCATCGACTTTACCTCGCTGCATCATGAAGTTCTCCTTATCGTCATCCACATTCTTTTGAATGAAACCATCAATAAGTTTGGCTTTGCTACGCATTTCAGCATCTTTAATCATTGTGTCAATGATATGCTGACGGCGCTGCGCATAATCAGCACTATATGGATCAAGTTCCGCAATGAGTTCAAGAATATATGCCACATTGATAATGTCGCTATGCAAAAGCTCAAGGCAGAAATCTATATCTTCCAATCCTTGATTGTTCCCATATGGGACAGGATCTTCCGCAACGACTGATGGGGTTATAGGTGGTTCAATAAACCCGACCGTAATGTCAAGATACTTACTCTTATAGTCGTTGAATTGCTGTTCAGTCATACCGAGGTCTTCCGCCTCCTCACTATAATCTTCGTATATCTGGATTTCCGCATGTTTACGGATAATATCACGAAATGCAAGCACAAAATTTTTCTTGTCATTTTCGCTTTGAAGAAGATCTATACTTCCGGGAGTAGAATATTTTTTCAGGAATTCTGTTGCCAAGCATTTATATTCCTTTTTTACATCCTCAAACGGTGGGCGTACTATATCTTCGGGATTGTCAGAGTTGCTGAATAATTTGATCGATGTATCAACGTTGTTTTTCAAATCACGGAAGCAAATAATTTTACCGAAACGTTTCTTCTCGTTCAAAACTCGGTTGGTACGACTGAACGCCTGCAACAAGCCATGATATTCCATGTTCTTGTCGACATAGAGCGTATTCAGTTTTTTACTATCAAAACCGGTAAGGAACATCCCCACAACAAGACAAAGATCAAGCGGTTTCATATCCGCTTTCTTCTTTTTCATGCGCAGATTGATGTCATCATAGTAGGCTCGGAAATTCTCTGTAGTGAAGGCAGTGCCGAACATATTGTTATAATCGTCCATAATGGCTTGCAGTTCATCCGCCTCACCCACGCTCTCTTTTGCATACTGCCCTGTACCCATGCCGGTCTGTTCATCGTCTTGACTGTTATTGGCAGCGTAAGTAAACACAGCACCAATACGGATTTTCGGATTCAACGATTTGAATATCTTGTAATAGCGTATAAGCATCGGCACGGATTGCACGGCAAACAAGGCGTCAAACTCTCCGTCAAATGTAGATTTGTTGAAATTGTTTAGGACAAATTTGGCAATTTCCTCCATACGAGTTTGATTGTCATTGTCAACAACTTCGTTACCATGATAATACTCTACGAGGAAACCAAGCACATTCTCATCAGCTATGGCATCCTTAATAAGATATTTATGAAGACAGTTGCCGAATATCTCTTTAGTAGTATGTCCATCCACCGCATTTTCGGTAAAGATTGGCGTTCCCGTAAAACCGAATATTTGAGCATTGTCAAAGAACTTCATAATCTTCTTGTGACTATCCCCAAAATGACTACGGTGGCACTCATCAAATATCATAACGATACGTGAATGACGAATGGTTTCAATCTTGCTACTGTACCACGTCTTGCTGACTGCGGCATTGAGCTTCTGAATAGTAGTGATGATAATCTTGGAATTGCTTTGAAGCCGCTTCACAAGCTCGTCTGTATTGTCAGTACTATCCACAGCACCAGGCTCAAACGCTTCATATTCCGATTGCGTCTGAGTATCAAGGTCATGTCGGTCAACAACAAACATAACCTTATCCACATCGTCCAATTCCGATACAAGTTGTGCTGCCTTGAACGAAGTCAATGTTTTTCCGGCTCCTGTTGTATGCCATATATAGCCGTTATCGTTAGAGTTCTGTACACGATCCAGAATCTTCTCTACGGCATAGAACTGATAAGGACGAAGCACCATCAAGCACTTGTCACCCTCATGCAACACGATATATTTCCCTATGATTTTGCCAAGCGTACATTTTTCCAAGAAGAATACGGCAAACTTATCCAATTCATTGAACGGATGATTGGCAGCATCCGTCCAATTAAATGTAAACTTATAACCGCTATTGGGATTATTGGCAAAATAACGGGTGTTTACACCATTTGAGATAACAAACAACTGAATATAGTCAAACAATCCATGAAACGAGGTCTTATGATAACGTTGTATCTGATTGTAAGCCTGTTTGAGTTCTACTCCCCTGCGCTTTAATTCTATCTGAACCAATGGCAAACCATTGATAAGTATAGTCACATCATAGCGGCATTTTTTCCGTCCTTCAACAGTAATCTGGTTTGAAACCTGAAACTCGTTCTGACACCACTGGGTACGATTGAGAAATTCCACCCAGACACGCTGACCATCTGACAAATCAAGCGGATATGGTTCACGGAGTTTCTTCGCCTTTTCAAAGCGTGTGCCACCTTCAAGATGTATCACTATCTTCTCAAACTCTTCATCCGTAAACGAAGTGCGACCAACTTCTGCCAGTTGTTTCTTGTTATGAATCTCCAACTGACGTTTGAAATTAGCATAAAGATTATCCTCTTCGACAATTTGGACATACTCGTAGTCCATTTGTCGAAGTGTGGCTATCAATCCGGCTTCCAATGCCGCTTCGCTTTGTGTTGACATATTCTTGCCCTGCTATAGTGTTATTACCTATTTATTCCAGCTTGTAATATTTTGATGCCTAATGCATTTTCTATTTTGCACAAAGTTTCCAATGACAAATTCTCTCGGCCTTTCAACACTTTAGAAACATACTGCTGGGTGCAGTTCATTTTCTCAGCCAGCACTCGTTGTGTCATGCCAAGTTCTCCCATTCGGTTTGACATGATTGCTGCTATAGCCTGCGAATGGCAAACCCAATTTTCGCCTTTGCATTCCACTCTTTCCTCTTTTACTTCCAATGCGTTGTCTATCTTTTCTTCAGCCATTGTATGCATCAAAAAATACCTTTGCCTTATTTTGTAGGCAAAGGTACTATAAATAATTGAGATGGCACAACCTTCAGGTTGTTGATTCATATTTTCTGATTGCATAATTTTAATTAAAAAGCTAATATCATGTGGTTAGCATAATTTATCTATAATTGTTTTTATATGTCTTGGCACTCTTCTTTCATCTTCTGCATCCAAATGAAATCCATGATATATATTTTCACTTTCACGCTTAAATTCTATGTATTGACTACACTGCTTGTCAAAATAATACAGCGTTTTCGGATCCTCACCTATTGCTTTATATAACAACCGCGTAGCTTCTTCTTTACAGCACATCAATATTGATACTTTTTGACCATTATTACTTGGATGTGCACCTTTGCCATTTTCTCCATGCTTAGGATTAAGATTAAATATTCTTTGTGGTTTACGGTTTACCTCATACCATTTTGAAAGTAATTTTAAATCGAAGCTTCTTACATCAAGTTCTATTTCATTTTGATTACGTTTTGTACGTATAATCTCTGTAGAACAAGCAAAAGCATTAAAATTAACCAATAGAAATGTACTTGCATCTACAGAAACATATTTCCGTTCCGTCATTTCACACAAAGTATCGTCTTTTATCGGTAAACAATAATACATATAGTCTTCTGTATCCTTTTGTACTTTTTGCATTCGCCAATTTTCTCCCCATTTATTCAACACTATACGCATACGGGTCATGATATTGGGATAGCAATCTTCTGCAATTCTTACAGGATACAGAAATGCATATACATTATCTGCATCATAATAGCCTTCATAATTTTCATTCGCTATAAAGCAGCATATTTCGTCTATATTTTTTACAACTTTCAAAATTTCATCCTCAGTCATGATACTTTTAGACTTAATATAATCTGGTTGCCCTACAGCTTCCTCATATTTTGGCAGCAATAAAAAAAGTTCGCTGTGCTCCATATCAAAATCCGGTTAAGGTCTTCAAATCAATATCTATCTGATCAAAAAATCCCTTAGGAGGACGAGTGATACGTCCTGTTTCTGAAATCAGTAATTGATGTGACAAAGCTACATGCTCATGTTCTTCCCTTTCAAAATAGTATATGGATAGTAAATCAGGATTAATCCACTTTTTGTTTACTGCCACCAAACTACCATTTATAATATGGTCACTATGCGATTCCATCACAATCTGTACTCCACAAGCTACAGCTTTTGAAACCAGTTCCATCAATACAGCCTGTCCTTTCGGATGCAAATGCGCTTCCGGATTCTCAATAAGCACAATGGCATCTTTACCTGCACTTAATACGGCTATTAATATGGGTAATACATAAGTGATTCCAAAACCAGTATTCAAGGCTGTAATATCTTCCGTAATAGTATTTTCTTCTCTACTAAATTTATATTTCAACTTAAAATCCTCTCCCACAGGCTCTATATTGATTTTTATATTAGGCGAAACAAGACGTAGCCAACGTTCTACCTGCACAGTAAGTCTATAGTCCGGAGTTATATCATCATCTTCGATAATCGCAAGTTCTTTTATAGGGATGTTTGTATTTTTATACTGCTCAAGAAAATGTACTGCATATTCACATTGTCCCATGATTTTAGATATTTGTTTTTTAGTAACAACCAAAGAAGTATCACGGTTGTAGCTTTTTTGCGGACCAAAACGAAATGCACTCAAATACTGAAAATTCTCATTAAACAATGAATATTTCGACAATACAGCTTTTGACGTCTCATTACTTTTAGCTCCTGGAAGCATCGTATCCATGATATTATCAGGATATTCAAATGAAAAATTCAAATCATCTTGTTCAATAAACTTCATATTAATGTTCAACGAATGTTCCATTGAAGTCTGACAGGCTAATTCTCCAGACATTCCGGCATCACATAAATCGCCTTTTAGATTTAGGCCAGAATCTAGATCGTTCATCATAAAAGACTGTCGTAATAATATCAATGACTGTATGACAGTAGATTTTCCCATACCGTTCATACCAGTAAGAATTGTCAGTCCATTTAGCTTCAAATTTGTATGATTATGAAGCTTTAAATTATTTATGCTTAAATGAGTAATCATAAATTTATTATTTCTTTTATTAACGATTTCACCATCGTAAAACGTTGTTCCACATTATATTTCTGCCCTGTTCCGGTTGATATGGAGAAATTAAATTTGTCATCATTAAACAAACGAATCATTCCGTTTTTAAATGCTCCTGCATTTTTCAATAACAGACTTTGTTCTTCATCACTCAACCAAGCTATGTTGACACTCAAGGTATCATATACTGATTTAGATATAGGCTTTCTTCTTTCGGAAACACTGTATCTTTTTCGAAATGTATCATCTTGAAATATCTGATAGCAACATTTCATTGATTTATCAAAAGCAATGCGTATGTCATCCCTTTGCGCACGAGTCATTTTATTCAGTTCTCCCATTTTATCATTTAGAAACATATCTAAATCACCAATATAATCCTGATAACCAATAAAAAACGCCACAAATCGGTTTACAAAATCTCGATCTTGCATTCGCTTTGTCTTTACAGAATAATTAGTAGCTTTTTTAAAAGACTCCATGTCTGCCAACTCTTTTAGAAATATCGCAGCAGGCCCCTGGTTCAAAGCATGGCGCATCTCTTGTGGTGTTAAAGGTTCTCCAGCAGTATTTACACGTTGGAATATTATATATTTTACATCTAATGGAGTTCCTTTACGCAATGTATTCATGGTAATTTTAAGCGATTTAATACGCTTAACTTCAGGACGTGCCAATTGAGAGAAAGTTACCCCTTCAAAATTTTTCAGGAACTGTAGCCCTTCCAATTTCAGTGGTTCATCCTTCTTTAATACAAAATCCCTTATTGCACAAATCCGCTGCAATCCATCTATAATAGAAAGCTTTTGACTTACAGGATCTTCGCTAAAATAAAAAGATGGCAAAGGAAGTCCCAGCAAAATAGATTCTATCAGCCTACTCTTTTTTATGTTATTCCACACATCTGCTGCACGCTGAAAATCAGGCTGCAAATCTATCTCATCATTTTCCAATTGTTCTATTAGTGAACCCAAATTAACCGTGGATATATCCACATCAATTTCGTTCGGATTAAACGGTTTGGTTATTGCTTCCGAAGAATTATCACCATCAAGATTCTCTTCTTCCACTGCAACTTCCTTGTTATCGATATCCACCATAGTTATAAATTATTTAATTTTACAAAAAAATCCAATATCAGCTCATTTAACCTCAATTATTTAATTGCTATTTAGTCAGATTAATAATATCTTCTGGTAACAATATAACACCCCCAATATCATCTTTCGGAGCATTCTTAAGAAACAGCATTGGAACGATGGTATAGTTCTTGGCAAACGGTAGCAGATTAGCTTTGCGGAGAAGTTCGGCTGTTAGTTGTTTACCATTCTCCCCTGTTGTCCATTTACATTCACCAACCAGCAGATACTTTTTATCAAGCGATTCGGCCATTACATCAAATTCGACTTGTTCAGGTTTCTTATCCTCATTGAGGACAGAACCCCACCAGCGTTTTGCCTTACCATAAACTACACCATTGACAAGATTACCTGTAACAGCATCTCTGCACAGTTTTTCCCATTGCATACTCACATACTCAGAGAAATGGGCATTCAAAGCCTGTTCAATGGGTAAGCTACGACCAAGTTCAATGAACGAGCGATTCGGAACAACAAACTGATAGTAGAATGCCATAAAAGGATCGGCTATCTTATAAAGACTCTTTTTCGCATTCTTTTCATCAATCCCGAATGGAACATCTTTTTCCAAGAATCCGAGATCGATAAGTTTCTTTAATGGTCGTGACAGATTGGTTGCCGGTTCATTGCATCGTCCAGCAATCTCAGAAAGACGATTTGCACCTGTACCGATATAAGACATTATTGTCGAGGTCTTGACAATATCCTTAACATCATCTTGAAACAGCTTTATAGGTTCTTCGTAAAGAGTGCCATTTACTGACAGGATATTATGCCACAATGCGTCATCAAGCGAATTTCTGTTTTCCCTTAGTTCCCAATAACGCGGCACACCTCCCCATACGGAATACTCTTCAATGGCATTCATCGCATCAAGACTCAAAGCCTCCTGAATATACGGCAAACGTATCGGTGATAGCCTCATTATCTCATCAGCACGACCATAGAGAGGTGCAGTAGAATCAAGAAACAACCCATACATCATGTTTTGTGACGAGCCACAAAGCACAAGATTATACTTCAGTTGTTTCTCGTCAACCAGTTTCTGCAAAACAGACGACAGTTCCGGAGATTGTTCCACAAGATATGGAAATTCATCCAAACATAGAGTAAAACGCTTGTCTGTTCGATAATTGACCGCACGAAACATAGATTCCCAGTCTGGATATGTCAACTTATCGAAATCTGGAAACACTTGTGCTATCACTTTTGCGAGCAATGTTCTCTGATGTTGGCCTTCAGAACGATCAGCGAGAAAATAAACATCATTGTCCGACAACACTCTTTTGATAAGTGTTGACTTACCTAATCGTCTACGACCATACATGACGACTAACGAGGACTTCTCTCTCGCAAGAGCATCCTTCAAACGTGCCGCTTCATCTATTCTATCAACGAATTTCATACGCTATACTTATTATGCATTGCAAACATAATGATTTTAAAGCATAATACAAAATTTCAAGTTTTGTTTTTTTTCCTCATAAAAACATTTTTAACTTACTTATAAGGAGAATATAAACTTTATCCCTTTTTTGAAGCTCGTTTCCTTGTCTTCAAACTCAAATCTTGTAACGCTTTCCCCAATTTATCTTCTTTGGCTAACCACAGAATATCATCGTCAAGCTGTAAAGCATACAGAACACGCAAGTAAATACCGATTGCCACAGTCGGTGCGCCTTTCTCTATTCGGGATACGGTCAACGGAGAACAGGTGGCACGTTCAGCCACTTGAGCCACACTCAAATCTCTGCGTAAGCGAGCCAACTTAATCTGTTCTCCCACAACCGACATCTTCTGCTCCAATTTTCGGGGTAATTTAGTCCCCATCGTATTCTTTGCCATATTCAACACATCATATAATATGCCAAAATAACACTTTATATTTATTTAATGATACATTACAGGCAAATATAGCGAATCCATAAAATCAGAAACATGTACATCCCTAAATAATTTTCCCCAATAGGGTTAAGCATAATACTGTTTAAAAATTTCCTCCATCTGGTCAAGCGTCTTATTGAACGATATCCTCAGTTCAGCTGGACATTTGGGATTTTTCAGAAGTTGTCTTAATCTTTTAATCTGGGCTTTCATCATGATATTGCTCGCTTTCGTGGTCTTATCCACTTTTATTGCGAACTCACCCATTAGGGTTCTTAAGAACTTTCGGATTCTACCCATAATCTTTATAAACGCTGGATAAGCATTTATTTCTATCAGCAAATCAATTCCTTCAATACTTTCTAATATGCGAAATATATTACTGTCGTTGGTATCTCTGTCCAAATAGTGCACGTACAATGCCCTCCGTTTCACATCCTCCTGCTTTAAGAGACGTTCTAATTCCATTCGGATTTCTGATGCTTCAGTTTTCAACTTTTCAGCATCCGCAGGAACAGCATTCTGTATGAATGTCCAAAGCGCATTGTCCTTTTCTGTATCATTATATCCGACAAGATGGCCAAGCGTTGAAACCTTTGATACAAGTAATCGACGAAAGGTCAAGGGGTATTCTATATCACTTCCCGCATTCATAAAAGCCCTTATGACACAAGACATATCAGCAAAAGACATTTCTATAAGGAGATAAACATTCATTAGGTCTTTCATGTCCTTTATTGTCTTTGGCTTGTCTTGGTTGGATGCGTTCTTGCCCAACCAGTCTTCCAGCCGTCCTAGTTTATCCTTTTCTTTAGCGGTCCAATCAACGCTATCAATGTCTTTAAGTATCTTATCGAGTATTTCCTTAAATTGATCATTTTTTGAAAATTCATAAACTATTCGTTTGTAGAAATCTAGTTTGATGACATTGATTTGAAAATAATGAAAACCTGTCGCTTTAGAAGATACATTTCCCTGTAAGGCCTCCACGTATTCAATAGTATCACATAATACCTGTATCGAAAGCAGTGCATCCATCCACGGAATTACGCACTTCATTGCTTCATCTTCGCCTTTATTTTTTACCTTTATAAGTTGTTTATACACTTTATAGAGGTCATCATCATAATGGTAAGTAATATTCCGACCTTTACGTTCTTCATAGGTTGTCATCACTGTTCTCAATTGCGTTGACACCTTATCATAAAGAGCTACTACCCCTTCATATACCTGAGCATACTTACTCCTTTCGAATCTTTGGTATACTTGTCTAAGTTCACATCCAAGCTCCGTCCACACAGATCGCTCTCTTTCTTCACCATAGCCTAATAGCAAACGGTATCCCTCCACCCTAATACCTTCAAGGTTCTTGATATGATAACATTTCTCAAATGTGTATGCCCCATTCAAACTGCCCCTTAAACTAGTCATCAGGTCTATCAATATAAACCTCATGTTCATCCGCAGTTCTACAGCCAGTCTTAGCAATTGCGGTACATCTGCATTTAGTTCCTTCAAGAGCGAGAGATCTTCTAATACCTTCTTGTACAAATCCTCGATGGTCTTTGAGGAATTGCCTATCAGGTTCTCTATAGTCTCTTTTGAAGCCTCCTTGTATATAACTTTTGTCTCTGTCATTTTGCTTTCTCTACTATCTTTCTTGCAAGTAACGTCGTTTCTATTAGATGTAATATTAGTACATGACAAAGTCTACATATCGACATCAAAGTCGTTTCATATATCTTGCTGTCATTTGTAGCATCGTAATGGCAATCTATGTGTTGTGTTATAGGATCGTAATCAACGCCTCCACTATGGCTAGCTGCATTCCTGATTTTATTGTTCATTGAACCGTCCATATAACCCATAAAAGCACCATTCCCTTCAAGAACTTCTATCATTTTTCCTGCTGCTTTTCCGGCAAACTTTGTAATAGTATCGACATCGCTTAGCCCAGAATTGGTAAATACATCTATATTTCTGTTTTCTCGAAGATTGTTCAATCCTACAAGTATCTTTAAGCCATGAGCAAATACCTCATAACCTTCTTTGTACATACCCATAGCATCATCACAACCTATAGTGACAATCTTCAAATCACCATTCCCGGCCACATCTTTAATGCCTGCACTTGCATATATCATGGCAGGTAAAATTTTTTGTATGTCGTCAATAGACTTAGCTACAAAAGGCAATGCCTCATCTTTATACCATTTTGAAATCAATCCGCTAGCATCCAGTTTAACCTTGATATCCTGCACCTCATCTACAGTTAATTTATTGATAAGGTCTTCCAGCGGTTTAATAAACCTTGCATGACAGTCATCCAGATAGCGTTGTGGAGCAATGTTTAGATATACGCCTTTCAGCAGTTCAAAGTAGGAATCATACATTTCCAGAGCACTGCCAAGGGGCTTGTATTTCTTCTCATCGAACAATATAGCCATCTTCTTACTAAACGCTTCCACATTCCCCTTCTTCAAGATAGGCAATAATGCGTTCAGCATTCCTCTATAGGGTAAAAACCTATACTGCATCTTTGTTAAGAACACATCATAGTTATGAACCTCTTCTAATGAAAAAAAAGAACTTTTAAACGATAAACTCAAAAACAACGATGAAAGTGCCATGGACTGTGTAAAGTCTAAGTCTTTCATATACAAGTCGTCAATAATTGGCAAGGACGAAGAATAACCAATAGTTGTTATTGGCGGGTCTTGTGGTGAAGGCATGTACATAAATTCCTTTGGGAAAAGGCCTCGCCTCCCATATTTATAAGTAAGATTATCTCCACAATCCACGCACTCAAAACTGATGGGCCATTCATAAATTTTTATGTTCTGGTCTAACTGAAACTTCAACTGATATATTTTCCCGCAACTGGGGCATTTTACATATATGCGCTGTACCATAGATTCCCTTTCATTTACCGTTTTTAATCATCAGTTTCATTCTTTCTTGCATAGTTTCAGCAGCCGCCAAGATGTTTGCCAGCGAGCAAATCTCCCCTAACTTTTGCCACTCACAAAACTGATGAATCAACGTCCACAAGTAGACATAGCTAAATGTCAACAAATAGTATGAAAAAGCATAGGTATTTAACGTCGCCATATCGCTCTTAAAAGGAGAAAAATAGTCCCCATGAAAACGTTCACACCTATACGTATAAAGTACACAACTCAACATAAATAATAGCCGTTTCTCTAGGTCAACCATATATTCATTGTTGTTCACCGTCACTTTTTCTCCTCTCAATATCTTCTGGAGCAAAAGCGAAGACCGTCTCAACACGTCTGCGTCAGGCTTCACCGTTTCCTCAAGTTTATACTTGGCTTTGATATCAGCATACAACTCTTTCGTTAAGATGTCTTTCGCCCTTTCCGAAACTTTTTCTGCCTTGTCTGTAATAGCTAAATCATGTTGGGTAAAGCAGCGCATAATTGCAAATCTTAATACAGAAATGGGTATTTCACTTAAAAATCTCTCCCACATTTCTTTTACCCGCAGATCTTTATTAACAAGAGGCATGATCAACTCTTTTACTGTTCTCAGCATTAGATGAGTTGCCTTATCGTTATCTTTCGGCCATGCTATGCTCCTATGATGATTCATAAATATCTCCAGCGAACGCCATGCGATATTGAATCCTTCATCTGGTCTGTAAGGTAATTCGTCATAGATATCAACGATACCCGAAAACACCTTGTTCAGTTTCGCATTGGGAAACAGGATATCTTTTGCCCCTTCTGATAGCTTCACAGGTTCAAAGATTTGTGTTATCCCTTGCTCATGAAGCCACTCGTCTAACATCTGCTGCACATCACTATACCACTGTCCTGCTTTGGGCCACATATTGTTATAGGCAATACGTTTTTCTGTCCAAAGCAATTCTCGCTTATCTTTTTCTGTTATAACCATTTTTATATGCCGTAAAGTTCTCTTAATGTTTTTGCTTTCCATGTCTGTGCCCAAAAGTTGTTGTTCACGACATCATAGAATTTAATTTCATCTCCATACCGTCTACAAACAAAACCGTATTTATATATTCCGAAAAGGATGTCGAATAGGCTATACATGACCCACTAATACTTTGCATTCACAAATCAAACGAAGATATATAGAAGCCCATATTGAGCCATTCTGTTGAATACTCAAATGCGCATAATTCCTCTTTGGTCAACGACAGACAACCGACCAAACAATTACCATAAATAACTTCTATCTGTTTTATGCTATTCATTTTTCTTTCCTCTTTTACGGGTAACGCCTTGTTCTTTCAGTACATCATCCAATGATTGATATTGTCTTTGCGCAAAAAGAGCATCAAAGTCAGAGAGTGCATTCAAAGCAAATGCTATCTGAAGTAATCCTCTCAATGAAACTTCTCCAGTCTGCTCAAATCTGCGATATGTGGCAAACTTGACCCCGGCTCTTGTAGCCAAACCCTCTTGTGTCAAATCAAGTTTAAGTCGCCTTGCTTTAACCCTTGATGCTATCTGTAAAGCTACCTCATTTGGATTATCAATATTAAACGCTAATATATTATTCATATTGTCATAACAACTAAAATATTGTTCATTGCAAAGATACATATAAATCCTTATTCACTCATTATACCAAAGAAAAACAACTTTACTTTATCCCTGTATTCGTATATACGCACATTAAAGTAAAGCTAAAAAAGGGAAGAAAAGAAATGGCTCCGGCAAAGCCGAACTATACTTGCAGACTTTCTCTTTTGGCTGCAATAACAAGCTAAAATATCCGTGAACCCATCTACGATTTTACAGCCATAATCGGCGAAATAATCACCGATATGCCTTATCTTTGTGGACCGGGGATTGCAAGGGCTAAAAGGGCGATTTCCCTCTTTTTTCCTCCGTTTGAAGACAAACTAAGGTTAAAAACGTTAAATCTTCAATTTTCGGCGAAAAAACAAGTAAATTTTCGAGCCTTCTATCTTTTAAGCCATAAATTACTGGTAATCAACTAATCTAATATGCTGCATCGGAAAATAAACAACCTAAGAATCATTGCCTTATACCCAATTTGAATTCCTAAATATTATGGCAGACAATTATATCGAAAGACAATACGAACAATATGAAGCCAGAAAAGCGGCTTGGGAAAAAGCACGCAAATATGGCAAAAAGAAAACGGGGATCACTCACCCTGCTAGAACTGAACAACCGGGCCAAACGACAACAGAGCCCCATCATTATAAAAGAGTATTTGTTACGGGAGGAGCCAATGGAATTGGTAAAGCCATTGTAGAAATATTCTGTAAAAGTGGGTATCGGGTGGCATTTTGCGACAAAGACGAAATAGCAGGAAAACGTACTGCAGAAGAAACAGGAGCCATTTTTCATCAAGTTGACATAAGCGACAAGGATATGCTTGAACACTGCATGCAATCCATCATTGAGGAATGGGATGACATTGATATTTTAATCAATAACGCAGGTATCAGTGACTTCTCTCCTATCACTGAAACAAGCATAGAAGATTTCGACAGGATTCTATCCATTAATCTACGCCCGGTATTTATTACTTCACGCTTTATAGCTATCCACCGTCAATCGCAAACAACATCCAATCCGTACGGAAGAATCATCAATATCTGCTCTACCAGGTATTTAATGAGTGAATCCGGCAGCGAGGGATATGCAGCTTCTAAAGGGGGAATCTATTCACTGACACACGCGTTAGCCTTGTCACTTGCCCAATTCCATATCACAGTCAATTCTATTGCGCCGGGCTGGATACAAACCCATGACTACGATCGTCTCCGTCCGGAGGACCATGCGCAACACCCTTCAAGAAGAGTCGGTAAACCGGAAGATATAGCCCGCATGTGTAGATTCCTTTGTGAAGAAGGAAATGACTTTATCAACGGTGAAAACATCACGATTGACGGAGGGATGACTAAAAAGATGATTTACACGGAATAATATAGTTCCGAACCAAACATACAGAAGTAAATGGAATATGGTATTATAACGTACTAAAACCATCTCCACTTTTCCACTCCATGATACATTTTACTTTAAAGTCCTTGTTTCTATTTAAATGATACTCCAAATAAAAAGCTGCCCGGAAAATTTCCGGGCAGCTTTTTATTTGCCTCCGTTCAAACAACGGAGTATTCTTTTACAGAAGTTTAAAACTTACGTGTGTTCAGGTTCTTGTCGACCAAAACGCCATCAATAGCTTTCAGATCAAACTTCACAGCGCGTTTCGCTTTCAGCTTCAGAATAAACAGATCGTTTGTTCCTTCGAGGGCTTCTTTAGCTCCGAGGTTAACAAATGTAGGATAGAGTGCTTTTGTACCATTGGTATGGAGTCTGTCATAAGTCAGATTTTCCATAGCTTTGAGGTTCAGAGGTTCTACACCCACGAATTCATAATCCTGCTGATTGTATGGCAACGCAAAACTCAACGCATTTACAGAGCGGAGGTTGACACCTTTTACAAGCACTTCAACAACATCACCCTTACTGTAATTCCGTTTAGCAGTACTGATTTCAATGGTACCATCCAGTTTCTCAATCGGCTCTTCACTTACACCATCTTCCAATTGTGTTGCCACTACAGAAATATCATAAGCGTCAATCAAACCATTCTGATCAATGTCGCCTACACTGATATAGCCTTCATAGTCGGAATCACCTTTTCTCAGACCGGTATAGTTGGTATACGAGGTTAAATCGTTATTGTCGATCTTACCATCGTTATTGATATCACCCTGCAAACGGCTCTCGGTTCCGGGAACTTTAAATACATACAATTCCCTACCCGAACCATAGTTGTTTACACCTTCTGTTACAGCCAGTTTGATATAGCGTGCAGTCGGACGTTCAGTAAATGTAAATACTTTCACATCACCATTACGTTTCCAGTCGATTGCTCCGGCCTCGGTCCAGTTTTCCTTATCCATACTATAATATACAGTACCTTTCAGGATCGTTCCGTTACCACCATCGGTACGTGGCAGGTATTCGAATTTATCCAGCTGGTTCACTGTTCTCAGATCGATAATCATATCATAAGGCAGTGCTTTTGCTCCATACTTCGTATGCCACATATCACCCAACTCGGCAAAGTCGAACAAACGATCGATATCAAATCCTTCCTGATTCTTCGCAGTTGTTTCACCCTTGATTCCGTGAAGAGCAAATTCCAGCGGATTAGCTTTTGTCTTAGCACCGAATTCAGCCCAATCCGAATAGCCATCCTTGTTTACGGCACGAATCTTAAATGTATAGTCTGTTTCAGCAGCCAGTCCGTCAAATAGCAACTCAGTATCCTTTATTGTTGTATACAGCATGCCATTGAATTCTATTTCATAGAAATCAGCATTCGGCACTTTGTTCCATGTCGGCTTCAAGGTATAAGCCTCAATATCTTCGGCAGCAATTCGGGCAGCAGGAGCGGTCAACGAACCGGAGGTTACTCTGTAATTATCGGCAGGTGCATATTGGAAGCCTTCGATATCCATTACAACTTGATTTTTAGTAATATCGGTAGCAGCCAGTTTCACAAGAACTTGAGGATTCTTAGTGATAACCTTCTTCTCAAATTCACTGCCCTTTGTAGCAAACTTATTCAAATTAGGAGCAGCGTCATAGAAGTATACGTTTTCACCTTTCCGGAAATCATCCATAGAAGACACTTCGGTCAACTTCACTTTGCCTTTACCTATCTGAGCAGAAACCTTCTTCGGCTTAGCAGTAACATTTACTCTGAATTCTGTGGCTTTCTCTTTTACAAAGCCGTCGAAATCACCCTGTGTAGGACGAATAGAAATCTTCACATTATTCTTTGAATCAACATTCGATTCAATGAAAGTAGTGGTTCCTTTACCCTCTTTATATGCTTCAGATATACCGTCATCGTCATATTCAACGGTCATCATGTGCTTATACGGATAGATTTCGTAGATACGAAGTCCCTTATTAATTTCAGCAACGTTATTATTAGGATTGGTCATCGGGATGATAGCTCCGTTCTTTACGAATACCGGAAGCTTCCAGAGAGGAGCGGCAAAATTGTTGAGAACACAGTTACCCTGATATTTCTCTCCGGTAAAATAATCGATCCACTCTCCTTCGGGCAAATAAATGCCATCACGGATATCATTGCCTTCAGCATCTGCTTTGGTAGCTTTGTAAATGGGGGCTACTAAAAAATCGGTACCATACATAAACTGATACTGCGTAGCTGTTCCCAAGGTGTAAGCATTCGGATATTCCAGGAACATGGCACGGATAAGCGGCATACCGGTTACAGCCTCTTTTGCAAAACTATAAGTGTAAGGCAGTAATTCCGATTTCAGTTTCAGATACCAGCGATTGATAGAAGTGGCAGGTTCGCCCAGAGCGTGAGGATACTTTTCATTAGATCCCCATCCGTCCATATTCAACTGCATCGGAGTGAAAGTTTTCCACTGGAAGTCTCTGGTGTTGACAATCATATTCTTGCCGCCAAAGATGCCATCCATATCCGAAGAAATATTAGGTTGGCCTGACAGGCCTGAACCGATATAGGTCGGGATATGGAAACGGATGTACTCCCATACACCGCCTGTCTGGTCACCCGACCAGATTCCGGCATATCGTTGCGTACCGGCCCAACCGTCAAGTGAAATAATGAACGGACGTGCATCGTTACCGTAATAAGGCATAATGTGACCCACATCTGCCACTCCATTCAATCCGAACGAATATCCCCAACCGACCCATGCTACGTCTGTTTTCAACACACGCACACCGGCATCTCTAACTTCTTTCACGATATCTCTTTGCAGCAATGCACTGACGCCTTCTTTCGGATGTAAATCCGATTGTGTCCACAATCCAATTTCAACGCCATTCTTACGGGCATAGTCACCCAGACTTTTCAGATTCTGAATGTTTCCGTCGAGTGTCTCCGTCTGTCCGTATCCGGCACCATATCCATCATTCGGCAGGAGCCAGCCCAACGGCATATCGTGATTCTTGTAACGGTCAATCACTGCACGGGCCGAGAACTGATAATTATTCTTTTCACCGTTCAATGATTCTTTGATTCCGCCATTATCTTTCTGACTTTCTTTATAACGCTTTCCATCTTCGAACAAGATTCCTTTTTCGTCTTCTTTCCAATAGTCGCGATTGTAAGCATTCAAATGTCCCTGATAGAAACCGAACTTGGGCAGCAACACCGGATTACCGGTCAACTGATAGAAATCATTCAACACGCCCACAGCTCCGTCGCTAACCATATAAAAGAGATCGAGATATGGAGAATCATGTGTAAGTTTCACTTTTCCCTTCTCGTCTGCACCGAAATCATATTTACCCGGTTTGAAGGTATACCACATCATACCATAGCCATTGGTCGACCAATAGAATGGCGCAGGAGAAGCTACTCCACCGTCAGTCCAACTATTCTCGTTTACAATATTAATGGCTTTTCCTTTGTGTGAAAAACGTCCGTTCTGCACACCGCCACCATAAAAATATTCATTGGGATTTTCTTTCAGGGTTACAGTCACTTTTCCCTTATCGAACAGTACGGGTTCTACCTCTTCAAAGGCAACAGTATTCTTTTCCAAGTCAATCACTTTCATCAAAGAAGTATTCTTGTCGATTTCCACTTTGATTTTCCCCGTAGTGATAGAGATGAGATTGCTGCCATCATTCAAGTTGAGTGTAGAAACTGTGTTTCTGGGATTGTTTACCAGAATTTGTGCTTCAGGTTTTGCTTCCGGATCACGGATGATTCCTCCGGCATTGTCCTGAAATACTCTGAAGATGTTTTCCCCGTAGAAATCGAATGTCATTCTCTGATTATTAGAGAATAATACTTCAATCGTTGTCGGATTGATTTTCTTTGCACTAACGATCTTCAAGTTTTGTTGTGTCACTTCTCTAACGATTTCGGACCTGTGCATTGCCTGCGCAGGCGAACCGGAAAACATCAGAGGCAAAGCGAGGGCGAACAGCACTGCTTTTCGCTGCCTACAATTACCAATTGCGTTTTTCATGATTTTTACTATAAAATTTCAACTAAATATTACTCCATTCTGTCAATAGATTGAATACGCAAAAATAGGCAAAAGTATTCATAAAAGACATATTTTATGAAAATAAATACAAGTAAATACGCTTGCTTCCTATAATTCAGGAAGTACTTTCGCACCTTATGCCTCTTTCCTCCTAATCATCAATCTCAAAACATGGGGATGTTCTTATACTAAACATCCCCATGTTGTCCACCTAAACATCCCCATGTTTTGATAGTAAACATCCCCATGTTTTCCTATGTGGCATTAGAACATAAGACTATCCGGTCAGCAAGATAAAGCACTTGCCTTGTTACGTAAGCTAACAACCGGTTCGTGATATCGGCAGACTACTTCCTTAAACACACATTATTTATAGAGGAAATTAGCCAATCAGAATGAAAATCTTAACTTTGCAGAACAAAAATGAAATCATATATGGAAAAGCTAAAAATGGAATCTGTGAGCATCGCAGAGGACAGCCTGAATAAAATAGCCGAACTCTTCCCAAACGTAGTCACTGAATCGATGGGTAAGGACGGACAACTACATAAAGCTATCGACTTTGATAAACTGAAATTCCTGCTTACAGCAAACCAAGCAGAAATGGGAGTGGTATATGATGACGACGAACGTTACGAATTAACATGGGTGGGCAAGAAGCAGGCGATAAGAGAGGTGGCGCATCCTATCCGAAAAACATTGCGTCCCTGCCCGGAAGAGAGCAGGAATTGGGAACAGACCCAAAACCTATACATCGAGGGAGACAATCTGGACGCAATGAAACTCCTGAAAAAGAGTTACGCAGGAAAGGTAGACGTTATCTATATCGATCCGCCTTACAACACGGGTAAAGACTTTATCTTCAATGATACATTCGCTCTTTCACAGGAAGAATCCGACGAGAAACAGGGAAGATATAATGAAGAAGGGCAACGATTGTTTCAGAATACGGAGGCTAACGGAAAGTTTCACTCCGATTGGTGTAGCATGATGTATGCCCGGCTGATGCTTGCCCGCACTCTGTTAAATGATAATGGCATCATTTTTATTTCCATTGATGATCACGAATTGGCAAATCTGATCAAAATAGGAAATGAAGTATTCAATGCTTCTAATTTCATCGATGTATTTAATTGGGCCAAGACGGAAACTCCGGAAAATCTCTCAAAAAAAAGTAAGCAAATCATCGAATACATCGTCTGCTATCAGAAGAAGAAAAACGACATGAAATTCCAGGGTCTGAAGAAGGAATCGGTCAGTTCGAACGGTTTGTTGAATCAACCGAATTCCGTCGGTATCCTGACCTTCCCCGCCAACAAAGTAGTCACTTCCATCCCCGACGGAGTGATCAAAGCAGGCATGTACGGAACAGATGCTTATGATGTGGAATTACTGGAAGACACCACCGTACGTGGCGGACTGTTTACAGCCCCCGTCAAACTGAAAGCCAAATTCAAATGGAGCCAGGCGAATCTGGACAAAGAGATACAAAAAGGAACAACAATCAAAATACCGACTCTCAAGTTAAGTCCTTCGTACGAAAAGCTGGAATATGATCCGGAAGTTCCGCCCAACCTGATCAATTACAAAGTAGGAGTCGAAACCAATGAACAGGCCGGTAACCATCAACTACAGTTCTTTGATAAGAAAGTATTCAACTTTCCGAAACCTGTCAGCCTGATCCAATATTTATGTGAGTTTATCGACACCAAAAACAAAGATTGCATCGTGATGGATTTTTTCTCAGGAAGCGGTACGACCGCCGAAGCAGTTATGCGGATGAACATGAAACCACGTAAAAACAAGGTGAAATACATCCTCGTGCAACTGCCGGAAGATGTGACTGAAACAATAAAAAAGGCCAAAACTCCCAGTGAAAAAGAGATTATGCAGAATGCAATCGACTTCCTTACGGAAAACCATAAAGCATTGAACATCTGCGAACTGTCCAAAGAACGTATTCGACGTGCCGGAGACACAATTGAAGCGGAATGCAACCAGCGTAAATTAAAGGACCTCCCGGACATCGGTTTCCGTGTTTTTCGGATTGCCGACAGCAATATGAAGGACGTGTACTACAGTGCAAAGGAATATTCACAGAGTGATTTATTCTATTTCACTGATAATATCAAAGAAGACCGTACCGGACTCGATCTACTTTATGGTTGCCTGACCAACCTGGGACTATCCCTGTCTCTACCACATGATGAAGAGGATATACATGGATATACGGTTTATTCTGTCGACAAGACCGAATTAATGGCATGTTTCGCAGAACAGATTCCCGAAAAAGTCTTCCGTGAAATAGCCGGCAGGCAACCACGCCGGGTTGTTTTCCGCGACGCCTCATTCCGTGACAGTGCCGATCGTATCAATATAGACGAGATATTCAAAACATTATCTCCCGGTACTACGATCGAGATTCTTTAAACAGAGAAGGAAGATACAGAAATGAAATTAAAATTCAAACATCAGAAGTTTCAGGAAGACGCAGCAAAAGCGGTATGTGATGTCTTTGGCGGGCAGCCATACAAGATGTTCGACTATCAAGTAGAGACCCGGAAGAAAGACGGACAGACCAGCTTTGAAAAGTTTACAGGATTCCGTAACCACCCTATCGTACCTCAACTCACAGATGAGATCGTTCTGAAACACATCCGGGATATCCAGCGTGCCCAACAAATCAAACCGTCGGAAGCGCTGGAAGGGAAATACAATCTCACCATCGAAATGGAGACGGGTGTAGGTAAAACGTATACCTACATCAAAACCATCTTTGAACTGAACAAACGCTACGGTTGGTGCAAGTTCATCATTGTCGTACCCAGTGTTGCCATCCGCGAAGGAGTCCACAAAAGCCTGGAGATTATGAAGGAACACTTTGCCTCGGATTACAGCACCCCTCTGTCTTATTTCATCTACGACTCCAAACAGTTGGGTGAATTGAACGCATTTGTCACAGACAGCAAAATCCATGTAATGATCATCAATTCACAGAAGTTCAATGCAACGAACAAAGATGCCCGCCGCATCTACATGAAGCTGGATGATTTTGGCGGAAACTGTCCCATCGATGTGATTGCGCAGATGAATCCGATACTGATTATCGACGAACCTCAGTCAGTAGAAGGAGCCAAAACAAAAGAGGGATTGAAACGATTCAATCCCCTGTTCACACTGCGTTATTCGGCTACACACCGCGAACTCTATAATCTGGTCTATCGCCTGGACGCAATGGAAGCTTACAACCTGCAACTGGTTAAGAAAATCGCTGTCAAGGGTATCTCTATCAGTGGGACAACAGCTACTGAAGGATTCGTTTATCTGGAAGGTTTGAACCTGTATCCGGACAAAAACCCGACTGCCAATATCGGATTCGAAGTAAAAAGAACCAAAGCAGTGAATCAGGTAGTACGAGCTCTGAAGATAAATGATGACTTGTATGCTAAATCAAACCATCTGGAAGAATACCGGAACGACTATGTAATTACAGATATCAACGGCGTTGAAGACTCCGTCACCTTCCGGAACGGCATCAAACTTTATGCAGGTGACGTAGCGGGTAGCGTCAACGAAACCCAACTACGACGTATCCAGATACGGGAAACCATCTTGTCACACATAGAAAAAGAACAGGAACTGTTTGAGAAAGACATCAAAGTTCTCTCCCTTTTCTTCATCGATGAAGTAGCCAAATACCGCCGGTATAACCCGGACGGAAAGGGAGAATATGCCGAGATTTTCGAACAGGAATATACCGATATCATAAAGCACCTGGATCTTTCGTTATTCAATCAGCCGGAATATATCGATTACCTGAAATCGACTGTGGCATCGAAAGCTCACGAAGGATACTTCTCCAAAGATAAAAAAGGAAAACTGATTGACAGTAAAACCGAGCGGGGAACCAAAGAATCGGCAGATGAAGATGCTTACGATTTGATTATGAAGAATAAAGAACGTCTGCTTGACCGGAAAGAGCCGATCCGCTTTATTTTCTCACATTCCGCTCTGCGGGAAGGATGGGACAACCCGAATGTCTTTCAGATCTGTACCCTGAAACAAAGTTCGGCAGAGGTACGCAAGCGTCAGGAAGTGGGACGAGGGCTGCGCCTCTGTGTAAACGGACAGGGAGATCGCATGGACGTCAACGTTTTAGGCGTAGAAGTGCATCGTGTCAACCTACTGACCGTGATAGCCAGCGAATCGTACGAATCGTTTGCCAAAGGCTTACAGACAGAAATGGCGGAAGCCATAGCCGACCGTCCACAGAAAGTAACCATCCAATTATTCAAGGACCAGTCGCTCCGATTAGCTAACGGTGAAACCATCATAGCCACCGAAGATATAGCACAAAGTATCTACGACTCTTTACTTGAAAACAAGTACATCAAGAAAGGAGAACTGACAGACAAATTCTATGAAGACCGTAAACAGGGAGAAGTGATTTTCGACGACGAGCTCACCGATTATAAGGCGTCTATCATGACCATCCTGGCCTCTATCTATAATCCAAGAGAGATGCAGCCGAATAATGCAAGGAAAAGTAAGATAAATCTTCGGTTGTCAAAAGATAAACTTGAAAACAGCAAACTTCAGGAACTGTTAAAGCTGCTATGCAGTAAGTCAACCTACACCGTAAAGTTTGACGAAAAAGAATTGGTAGAGAGAGCGATCGAAAGTTTAAATGAAAAGTTAAGAGTATCCCAGCTCTATCTTTCTGTCATTACGGGCCAAATGGAAAAAATCAAGTCCAAAGCAGCTTTAATTTCGGGAGAGGCATTTAAGGTAGATGCCAATCAGGCGCACTATGAAAAGATAGATGCCATGGCAAACGATCAAGTAAAATATGACTTACTCGGTAAACTCACAGACGCCACCAATCTGACCCGACAGGCAGTTGCTCAGATTCTCTCCCGGATAAAACCGAATGTATTCGGCCAATTCAAAAACAATCCCGAGGATTTTATTATCAAGGCTTCGGAACTGATTAACGAAGAAAAAGCATGTCTGATAGTAAAACATATCGAATATACCCCAATCGACCAGTACTATGATGTATCGGTCTTTACCCGGGCAACTATTCAGGGACGTTTGGGAGTAAACACAATAAAAGCAGATAAACATCTGTACGATCATGTGAGATTCGACTCCCAAAATGAAAAAACATTCATGGAAAGCCTGGAAGAAAACGACGAAATAGAAGCTTATGTAAAACTACCCGGCAATTTCTATATCCCTACTCCGATGGGAAAATACCATCCGGACTGGGCCATCGTCTTCAAACAAAAGTTATCGAAGTATCCTTATTTTATTGCCGAAACCAAAGCCAGCGATTCCTCCCTACAAGATCGGAGAATAGAAGAGGCAAAGATCGAATGTGCCAAAAAACATTTTGCGAAGACAAACGGTGGGAAGCTTAAATATAATAAAGTAAGCTCCTTCGAAGATCTCTTGAAAATCGTCACACAAGAATCCGTTTAAATCCAATAAAGTAGCATGTTTCATTCCTTCCAGACCTCCATTGCCGGCATCGAATTGCCCCGCTTGTTTACTTACCCCTTCCATTACACTCCTCATCCGTTATGTGTAATGGCAGCAGGAGAAGTACAGGCTTACATAAATAAGCAGACAAGATGGAAAGAAGAATTGGACAAAGGAAAAATGTTCGGCGTATTGATAGTCCGTACTTCTAACGGACAAACGGGATATTTGGCTGCTTTTTCGGGTAATTTGTGCGGAAGCAATTCACACTCTTTCTTTGTACCGCCGGTATACGATCTGTTGAAACCGGATGGTTTCTTCAAGATAGAAGAAGAACAAATCTCGGCTATCAATCACCAAATCGGACAGTTACAAAACTGTGACCGATATTTGGAACTCCAACAAAAGATGGAGAGAGAAACAGTTTCCTCACAGCAGGCCTTGTCAGAGGCCAGAAAAGTTCTGAAAGCAGCAAAAGAGAAACGGGAACAGCGCAGACTTCACCGACCGAACGAAAATGAACAAGCTGCCATGATTCGCGAAAGCCAATACCAGAAAGCAGAATTCAAGCGTTTGGAAAGATACTGGAAAGAACAAATTTCCGAAATAAAGACAGAACTGGAAAGTTTCTCGTCACAGATAGAGGCTCTCAAAGCCGAACGCAGAAATCGTTCGGCAGCATTGCAACAAAAGCTATTCCAACAGTTCAACTTCCTGAATGCCAAAGGGGAAACTAAAAATTTGTGTGCTATCTTCGAAGAAACCGTTCAAAAAACGCCACCTGCCGGAGCAGGTGAATGTGCTGCCCCGAAACTATTGCAATATGCTTATCTAAGCGGATTAAGCCCCATTGCCATGGCCGAATTCTGGTGGGGGGAATCTCCTAAGACAGAGATCAGACACCACGGTTATTATTATCCGTCTTGCAGAGGAAAATGCGAACCCATTTTGCGACACATGTTGCAAGGTCTCAATGTAGAGCCAGCACCCTCAGAAAGATACTCTTTATCACAAAATATGCCGGAGATTCTTTTCGAAGACCAATGGCTTTTAGTTCTTCATAAACCCGAAGGAGTACTCTCCGTACCCGGAAAGTCAGAAGAACAATCGATCTACAGTCTGCTTAGAGCCCGCTATCCTGAAGCGACAGGTCCCCTCGTTGTACATCGATTGGATATGGCCACTTCAGGATTACTGCTGGCTGCCAAGACCCAAGAAGTACACCGGCACCTACAGGCCCAGTTTGAAAACCGAAGCATCAAAAAACGATATATAGCTCTATTGGATGGTATCCTTCCGGAAGAAGAAGGAGTTATCGATCTTCCCATCTGTCCGGATTATCTTGACAGACCCAGACAAATGGTGAACGAAGAGCTAGGAAAAACAGCTATCACCCGATATCAGGTGATGGATCGGAAAAACGGACAGACCCGTATTGCTTTCTTCCCGCTGACGGGACGGACACATCAGTTGCGTGTACATGCAGCTCATCCGTTGGGATTAAACTGCCCTATCGTAGGAGACGAGCTTTATGGACGGAAGGCAGAACGCCTTTATCTGCATGCCGAATATCTGGAATTCATCCACCCCGTATCCGGGCAAAGAATGGTCATCGAAAAGAAAGCTGAATTTTAATTGATAAATCATGATAGAACAACCTTCCCCAAAAGTATATGATGAACTTCTTTCCATCTGGGAAGAAGCTGTCCGAAGCACACACCATTTCCTGACCGAAGCAGACATACAATTTTATAAGCCGCTGATCCGACATGAATATCTTGCCGCAGTCCAATTGTACATCATTCGCGAAGATTCAGGAACTATTGCAGCCTTCATGGGATTAAGCAATGATTGCATAGAAATGTTGTTTGTCCGTCCGAATGCCCATGGACATGGCTACGGTAGTCGGCTGGTTGAATTTGCCATTCGGAAAAAACGAATCTATAAAGTAGACGTAAACGAACAAAATGCAGCAGCACTGGGATTCTATTTACATATGGGATTTGAGACTACCGGTCGCGATGCATTGGATGCAATAGGTAAGTCATTCCCCATTTTACACCTGCAAATTCCTCCCATCCGACTCCGAAAAGCAACTCTTGAGGATATAGATCTGCTTAGAACCCTATTTACACAAAGCGTGCAGAATACCTGTTCGGCTGACTATAACAGGTTACAAATCCAAGCATGGACCGGACGGGGAACTCTACAACGTTGGCATGAACTGTTTCAAAGCGACCTATACTTTCTGTTGGCAGAAGACAGCAGAAAGTCTCAAGTGGCAGGATTCACATCTGTCAACTCTAAAGGATATCTGCATAGCATGTTCGTACATCCCGACTATCAACGCCAGGGAATAGCTTCGCGCCTATTGCTAAAAGCAGAAGGGTATGTCCGTATCCGTCAAGGCGTATCTGTCTATTCGGAAGTGAGCATCACTGCCCGCCCATTTTTTGAGAAACACGGCTACAATATCGAAAAAGAACAAACAGTATCTGTTGGTGACATAGAAATGACTAATTTCTTGATGTATAAACGAATTTAACAGAACGAACTGAGATTTTTTTATAGCTTTGCGATAGATTACCATTTAAAATCAGCTCATGTTAAAATCAAAATATCTGTTTCTTTCACTTATTTGCCTGCTGACATCGTTCCGACTCCATGCTCAATTTATGGATTACGGCTCGGATCCTGCTAAATTCAAATGGAATATCGCGAGATTACCCCACTACAATCTGGTTTATCCGCAAGGAAACGATTCCATGGCTTACCGTTATGCCCTCTTTCTCGAGAATGTTTATCCACACATGTCAAAGACCATTGGAAAACCGATCAAAGCTAAGTTTCCGGTCATTCTTCATCCGGGCAACATGCAATCCAACGGAATGGTATCCTGGGCTCCCCGACGAATGGAACTTATTACAACGCCTTCTTCGGATCTGAATAACCAAAGTTGGGATAAGCATCTGGTACTGCACGAGTCACGCCATGTTTTCCAGACAGGAAAGGTAATGCACGGCATTTTCAAACCGCTCTATTATATAATAGGTGAACAGGCAGCCGGAGTAGCCTCTTTTTTCTTGCCGGTATGGTTTCTTGAAGGAGATGCCGTAAGTATGGAGACTGCCATGTCTAACGGTGGTCGTGGACGACTACCGGAATTTAACATGGTCTACCGTGCCCAAATGTTAGGAGGAAAAAAGAACTATTCCTTCGACAAGTGGCTAATGGGATCTTACAAAAACTATACTGGTACCTACTATGCACTGGGGTTTGATATGACCTCTTATGCTCGTCAACGCTACGGAGCCGATATTTGGGATAAAAGCACCGGTAGATACATTCGGAACCTACTGTTCGAAGGTTCATTTAAGCATTATACGGGCAGTAGTTTTAAGCGTCTCCAACATGATACGTTCGACTTCCTGCGTGCAGAGTGGGAGAAACAGGATACTTGTACACAGTCCCCGCAATATCTATCACCTACAAAAGAGACTTATACCTCCTATCGATACCCACAACCCATCAACGATTCTATAGTGATTGCCGTAAAGTCGGGATTGAAAGATATCAACTCTTTAGTGATCATCAATAATGGCAGAGAAAAACATCTGGACTATATAGGTAGTATTAATAGCCGTTTGAGCTATCGAAACGGCCGGGTTTACTGGAGCGAACTAGTACCCGGACTACGTTGGACACACCAGAATTACTCAATTATAAAGTACTATGATCTGGATAAGAAAAACATAAAAACCCTCACTCCCCGACAACGTTATTTATCCCCGGCCATTGACGAGCAAGGACAGCACATTGCCGTTTCACGTCCTACAGTCGAAGGTAAAAACCAACTCGTGCTGATACAAGCAGAAAAAGGTAATGAACTCGCTGCTTTCGACGTTCCCGATAATGCATTTATCAAAGAACTGACATTTGCAGGAGGCGACACAATTATCTCGATAGCTGTCGCAGATTCCGGTATCCGCCTGTTACAATTCAACTTCGGAAACGGAATATGGAAAGAACTGCTAAAAACAGCTTCCGCCAATATCACTTCTCCTGTTTGGAAAGATGGAAAAATCTTTTTCGAATCGGGAGCCAACGGCACCAACAACATCTACAGCCTCAATCCGGCAGACGGACAAGTCCGCCGAATGACAGCTGCCCGCTTCGGAGCTTTCGATCCTTCTTTTGGATCGTCAGACGGACGTTTGTTCTTCTCTGATTACCAAGCCGACGGATATCGCATTGCCTCACTCCCGACTGACAGTATGCTCTTTGAAAAGACAGATCTCAACCGGCCGGCTTCCATGCCATTTGTTGAAACACTTGCCGCTCAAGAGCAATTCAACCTGGACTCGGCACGTCTGACATCAGTCGATTTCAATCCGAAACGTTATAGAAAAGCGGAACATACGTTCAAAATTCACAGCTGGGCCCCTTTCTATTATGATGTGGCTGAGGCAATGAACTCAGGTGCCAGCGATCTGAGTACAATAGTAAAACCCGGAGCAACCCTGATGTCCCAAAATACCCTGAACACAGCCATCATGCAGGCCGGATGGTATATAGACAAAGGCTATCATCATGGTAAACTGTCATTTATCTATCAAGGCTGGTTCCCCGTTATCAATCTGTCGGTAGACTATGGTGATAAAGCTTTCAATGTAGACTGGACACAGAATGACAAAGGGCAAGACATTACACAGGGCCATTATACCCAACGAAATCTGGTGGAAGCAGAAGCACGTGTCTATCTCCCTTTCAACTTAACACACAACCAACGAATACGAGGCATACAACCGGCTCTGACTTATTATTTTACCAATAATAAATATCAGGAATATCACAGTCGGAAATTCCATAACTTCCAATATATCCTACCGGAAATTCTATTCTATGATTACAGACGAAAAGCTCAGCGAGACATTCTCCCCCGCACAGGCTATCAATTACGTTTGCAATACCTGAAGACTCCATTCAATTCTGAAAATTACGGAAGCCTGTATGCCGCCCACCTGACTACTTACTGGCCGGGAATCATCAGGAATCATGGGCTGATGATCCGTGTCGGCTATCAGTATCAGGATATTGACAACAAAGCATTATACCTTCCCAAACATCTTTTGGAAAAACCCCGAGGATACCATTTCCAGTATCAAACCCGCCAACAATGGGCCTTCAAAACAGATTATGCTTTACCCCTGCTGTCACCCGATTGGAGCATCGGCTCACTTATTTACATCCGTCGGTTGCGTGCAAACCTCTTTTATGATCTATCGCGCAATCAAGCCAGTTCTAAAAGTAGGTGGAGTAACCAAAGTTCATACGGAGGCGATCTGATTTTCGACTGGAATGTACTACGAATGAGTTATCCGCTTACAACAGGCATACGCTTGATACAGCCGATCGATTATGGCAAATTTCAAGTAGAGGCACTGTTTTCAATCAGTTTCTGACATTGGGTGCAAGTTACTTTATTTCAAAATTTTCCGAACTAAAGTTTCCATAATATCTGCCACAGATAGCGGTAAAGGTTCCCCCTCCTCTCTTCGCAATTCATCTGTCATGAGATGGTCTGTGCACTGATTTTCCCAATAGATATCATGTATACTTGCTTGGATACGGTTAAACAAACGCATAAAACTCCGTTCACACCCTGACCATTCCTACTCTTATTTCCGATTAAAACACTTAAAATCAGCATATAAACTTCATATTTAACCGCAAGATCCGTATCTTAGCTGTTAAGATGAAAAATGAAAACCGTCAAAAGTCAGCTTGCTCCCATCGCTCCGCCACTTTGCATAGAGGGTTCTTTATCTGCCTATCAATTCCCTATACTCACCGGGAGTCTTTTCAGTGATACTCTGAAACTGCTTAATAAAATAAGGTACGCTGTTGAAACCGGACTCAAAAGCTATTTGCGAAACAGACAAGTTTGAATATGACAGTAATTTACAAGCATGTTCTATCCGGATTTCTGCCAGACACTGAAAAATACTTTTGTCTGTCCGTTGTTTAAAGTAACGGCAAAGTGCAGAAGGATTCTGCTTTACATAATCAGCCACTTCTTGCAGGAGAACTTTCTCTTTAAAATGATTAAATAAATAGGTATACACTTTATTGACCGGTTCATTCACTTCCAGAAGCCTATTAGAACCATTGTAGGCTACATCAGAAAGTAATTTAATATTCCGACATTCAGTCAGTCTCCCCAAGATACGTAATATAGTGATCAAACGATTAGTATGTTTTAAGAGATCCATCTCCTGAAACAATTCTTTGACCTCATCATACAACCCTTTATCATAAAAGCGAACGCCATATTGACTTTTTCTCAGTAGACGATAAATCTCTTGATAATCAGGCAAATTTTCTATATGTACAGGAAATATGTCCGGAAGAAACTGTAAGGCTTCTCCGGCACTGCATACAGTGTTCGCAACAGGATTCAGTTTTGAATTACAAAGATGCAGATGAGGCACATTGCTCCCTATCAAAGCAATATCCCCTTCTTGAAAGTCTGCGACTCCTTCTCCTACAAACTGTTTTCCACTCCCTTGAGTGAAGAGCATAATTTCGTATTCCGCATGCTTGTGTCGGGGTAACACAAATTGCGGATAGATAATATGACTGCATGAGGTATCAATCTCATGTATAATTTTTCGTTCTAAAATAGCCATAAAGATCCATTTGGATTCCGAATGCAAATATACAGAAATATACTGCAAATAAAATAGAATCCCATTAGAAAGACAATGTGTAACTTTGCCACATCTGATAGGTTTGTCGTAAAAAACATAAATCGCTAAAGCCTCTATCCATGAGCTATATAAATCTCTATATTATTTATGACTGATAAATACTATCATATATATTCAAACAAATCAATAAAATAAGATACAATGAAAGCAAATGATTTACTATCCCAATTTGGTGATCATCGCCAAAGAGTTCAAAGCGCCATTACCTCCGTTTGCGAAGGAAGAGGGATTCTTCTGGTAGATGACGAAAACCGAGAAAATGAAGGAGACCTGATCTTCTCTGCCCAAAGTATGACAGAAGCAGACATGGCCATAATGATACGGCATTGTAGTGGCATTGTTTGTCTGTGCATCACGGAGGAGAAAGCCCGACAACTGAACTTACCGTTAATGGTGGAGCAAAACACCAGTAAATATGGTACCGCATTCACCATTTCGATCGAAGCAGCAGAGGGAGTGACCACCGGAGTATCAGCAGCCGACCGCATACAGACTATCCGGACGGCCATTGCCCCCAATGCCACTCCCGAATCTCTTCATCATCCCGGACATATATTCCCATTGATAGCCCGTTCCGGCGGAATCAAAGAACGGAGCGGTCACACCGAAGGCAGCATAGACCTGATGAAACTGGCAGGACTTGCACCCTGTGCTGTACTTTGTGAATTGACCAATGATGACGGAACTATGGCGCGCTTACCCGAAATCATAGAATTCGGGCTAGAACACAAATATCCGGTAGTGACAATCAATGATTTAAAAGAATATCAGACAGCCCCCGACTTCCTTCCCAAGCTGGTAGGCTCCTTCTCTTGTCCGGCAGCCGAAAATCCGACTACTGCCATTATGGAAGCAGCATTCCGTCACCACTATATGCACTACAGATATATCAACTGTGAAGTCGGTCCCGAAAATCTGGCGGCTGCCATACAGGGTGCAAAAGCCATGGGATGGAGAGGATTCAACTGCTCTCTGCCTAACAAGGTGGAAATCATCCGATACTTGGACGAATTAGGAGAATCGGCAAAAATCATCGGTGCAGTGAATACAGTTGTCATTGGAGACGATCAGAGGGCTACCGGAGAAAACACAGATGGAAAAGGTTTTGTAAAAGCCATTTCGGAAATTATCACCATCCAAGACAAGAAGATTGCCTTGTTAGGTGCTGGCGGTGCTGCCCGTGCCATCGCTGTCGAAATGGCTCTGGCGGGAGTGAAAGAGATCACTATCTTGAACAGAAACAGAGACAAAGGCCAGGCATTGGCAGATTTACTGAACAGCCAAACGGTTGCAACTGCCAGATTTGTACTTTGGGACCATCCTTATCGGTTTTCCACAGATATCGACATTGTCATCAATGCCACCTCAGTAGGGCTTTATCCCAACGTAGACCAACGCTTGAACATAGACACAGATACCTTATTGCCACATATGGTAGTAGCCGACTGCATCCCCAACCCGGTATACACCCAACTGTTGAGAGATGCGGTCCGCCGCGGTTGTTGTCATGTATTGCCCGGAATGAAAATGCTGGTCTATCAAGCGGTCATTGCCATAAAATACTGGTCAGGAGTTGATGTCGATCCGGATATAATGCTGGAAAAATTAAAAGAAGTAGTAAAACCTGCTTAGATTTTCCTTAAATAAATTTTTATAAGAGTTTTATCGGTCTGTTCTTGAGTTTCTTTTCGGTCTATCTTTCCGTTTTTATTCATTACATAGCCTACCATGCTCCTCAAAAAAACGAGAAAAGATCTTTGAAAACAAATCTCAAGACAATCTCAAGTAAAATTTAAACAGAGATTTAAGAATCCGAAAACAAAGTCACTATAGAAACACATGGATGACTATAGATTTCAATCTTTCCGGGTTACCAATAACCACCGAATGATTCTCTATAGTCATCCCCAAAATTATCTTGTCACCAACTCTATGATTTATAAATAAGGTATAATCGTTATATAAATGCCTGTAATGATGGCCGAAGTGATTACTCCTGAAATGTTGGCTCCTAATGCATCACCCAAAATAAAAGAATTCGGATTATCTTTACTTACCAACTTTTGAGCCACTTTTGCCGTAGTGGGTACACAGCTTACGGCTGCAATGCCGATCACCGGATTATAGTTCCCTTTCTTAATGAAATACATAATGTACCCTCCCATGATGCCTCCGATACCCGACAGTAACAAAGCAAGCATACCTAATACTAACAGTTTAAGAATCTTCGGATCGAGTAACAAATGTGCGTCGCAAAGTACACCCAATAATAATCCTAACATAAAAGTAGAACCATAGAGCAACGGACCGCTCACAAAATCATATATATGCTTCATACCGGATTCACGTACTGCCACTCCCAGGAATAGCGAAAAGAACAATGGTGAAGCAACCGGAAACAAGAAACACAATACTGCACACAGGATTGCAGAAAAAGCCAGCTTCACTTTCGCATCATAATTTTTAGGAGCTTTCTTTTCTACCATCTTGATAGCACGCAGACGTTTAGGAATCAGCAATTTCACCAAATAAGGATATCCCCCGTAAGTCAATCCCAGATAAAGATAAGCCACCACCGTAATAGGTACAAACAAGTGTTTGGCCAAAGCAAGCGATGTGAACAAAACCATCGGACCATCAGCTCCGCCTACCATTGCCACTGAAGCACTTTCTTTTAAAGACAGTCCCAGACCGGAAGCAATAGGCACTGTCAAGAATGTACCCAATTCAGCACATAAAGCAAGAAAAATGCTGGCAAACGGTTTCTGCAATAGGAATCCCACATCAAGCAATGTACCGATTCCCATAAATACAAAGCAGGCTATCAATCCGTTACTAAAGGTCAATGTGTATACCGGTTGTAGAAAGTCAATCTGCATCGTGTTCATCAATGCGTCGGTATCCGACAGCATCGGATCTAAAAAAAGATTCCCCAATGTTCCGTCGGGCATAATCAGTGTTCCACAATTAATAGCTACCATTCCCAGGCCCATCGGAATCATCACCATTGGCTCGAGTACCCCTTTCCAGCCTAAATAAATGAGCAGAAACCCCAAAGCTATTAAAAACATACGGGCACTGGCCAGAAACCATCCGCTGGCTATCATTGTTCCAAATCCCTGAAACAGGGTTCCAAAGTCTATACTTTCCATACTATCAAGATTTATTGTTTTTTATTGGTTGAGGATGTCTTATTATTTTTTTTATCATGCTGTAACATCTGTTCTTCTTTCCGAAGAAACATCGTTCTTGTGTCTTCCGGATAAAAATAATCCATTAAACCTCTCTCCGATTCACCGGGACTGACACCATGATAAAACCCACGATTATCTCCGGGATGTTTTGTGACCCCCCTGCTGAAGTCTTCACGCCCATCACTGCCATACTCCTCATCACTCAGAGCACTTTCAGTTATTAACGTAGCTACTTTCTGATGCAGTTTCCGAATACGCTTCAGCCGGGCCAATTCTTCCTGGTGCGAACTATAAAAAGCCAACGAATCAGCTGCAGAGGCAATCAACTTTATCACCCCGGCAACGAAAAAACCAATGACGAAGGTAAGCCCCATCATGGCAAAAGTGGATAACAATAAGCTAAACATAACACAGTATGATTTTAGATTGAAAAATAAAATGCAATGTATACCGACCGCCGGAAAATACAAGACGCACCTCCCCGGCATTTATCGGAATGGATAAATGGGGTTACCCAATCACTTCAATACAGAAGTGTAGAATCGGAAAGCTAAATCAGGATATGCTCTAACGAGTATACATAATACCCGCTGGAATATTTAATGAAGTTATGATTGAAGTCCGGATAAGTATCTCCCCTCTCCGATTGATGGAAAAGTGAGGCATTGAGCAGCCGGATAGCAGTCTGCAATTTGAGTTTCAAAATTTTGGAAGAACTTAGTTCCCGTGAAAAAGAACTATGGGGAAGAATAGCATCACACACTTTGGATTCAGCCGTCTCATCATTGAATAAAGAATGGTCTCCGGCATATTGTGATACAAAGGTGGCAGTAACTTCGGCGGGAAGTTCTGCAGTTTCTTCTATAGAAGCGGTATAACCGGCTCCATACACAAAAAAGATACCTATCAATATGCAGAATATGTACTTTATCATAGTAGTTGCAAACGTAGCAATAAATTTGAGAAAAAATAGAATTCGTTGTCTAATTAACGAATATTTTATAATGATTGTTCCGGATATAAACGGATAAATGACAAAAAAAGCGGAGAATCATCCGATTCCCCGCTTCTTATTCATATAATATAGATTGTGTTTAATTACATGGTAACCTGCTTTGCAAGCAGTTTTTGAAGTTTGCCATTTAACAGCTGGCACATTGTTCCATTTCCCATTGCTTGGTAACGTTTGATACGATACTGCAACATCATAATTTCATTTGCATTCTTTTTCATAATTTTGGTCCTCTTTTTTTGCTCTCCACGTTTTGAAGAGCGGTTTTACATCTTGTTTTCTTTATTAACACTGCAAAGATACGAAATGTTTTCGAAAATATGTTCTAAAACATAAGAAAAGTGTATCGTTAGTTGATTTTTCTTTTTATAAGGCCTGATTTGGCAAGTGTATATTACAAATATATTGCATAACTTTGCGCTTTATCAAGAAAAACGACTATGCTCAAACAGATACCCCACACATACACCATCATTTCTTCGGTCATTCTACTCTGTGCAGTGCTTTCCTGGATCATTCCTGCCGGAGAATATATGCGAGAGACAATCGACGTAAACGGTATTTCCCGCACTGTCATCGTAGACCATTCTTTCCACCGGGTAGAACAGACGCCCCAGACCTGGCAAGTGTTCAGCTCCCTTCTTGAAGGCTTCGAACGTCAGGCAGGGATTATAGCTTTCTTACTGATTATGGGAGGTGCCTTTCAAATAATGAATAGCAGCCGTGCTATTGATACCGGCATTTTTTCATTTCTGAATTTCACGAAAGGACTTGAAAAACACCGACTGATCAAAATACTGGGAGTAAACAATGTAGTGATATCCTTAGTCATCATCCTTTTCAGCCTTTTCGGTTCCGTATTCGGTATGAGTGAAGAGACACTGGCCTTCGTCATCATCATTGTCCCACTTGCCATATCAATGGGATATGACTCCATCACCGGGCTGTGTATGGTATACGTAGCTGCCCATATCGGCTTTTCCGGTGCAGTACTGAATCCTTTTACGATCGGCATTGCGCAAGGTTTGTCTGATCTCCCGTTGTTCTCCGGATTTGAATACCGTATGTTTTGTTGGCTGGTACTGACCACCGCCCTGATTGTTTGCGTACTCAGATATGCCGCTGTCGTCAAAAAGCATCCGGAAAAATCACCTATGTATCATGCTGACGCTTATTGGCGGAAACGGGAAAAAGAAAGCTGTGGAGAGATATCCCATGTAACGACTCGCCAAGCATGGATCGTATACCTATTGTTACTCGTGTCCTTGGGGTTGTTCTCCATCATCTACCCGATCAGTACTTTTTCAGTAGGTGAAGCATCAGTCACCTGCTATGCAGTTCCCACCTTATCTATCTTGTTTGCAGTTTTCGGTTGGCTGGGTTTACGCAAATCCAACCAGTTCTTTATATTGACCTTACTCGCATTCACTATTCTTTTCCTGATTATCGGTGTCATGGGTCATGGCTGGTATTTACCGGAGATATCCGCCATCTTTCTGGCAATGGGCATTCTTTCGGGGTTTGCCAATAGTGAACATGCAGATGCTATCATCAAGCAATTCATGGATGGAGCCAAAGACATGTTGTCGGCCGCCATAGTTGTGGGACTGGCCGGAGGGATTATTCAAATACTGCAAGACGGACATATCATCGACCCCATTTTACATTCTTTGGCTTCACTGATGGGAGAAGCTGGAAAAATAGTATCTTTGGGGGTGATGTATCTGATACAGACACTCATTAACCTGATTATCCCTTCCGGGTCCGCCAAAGCAGCGTTAACCATGCCTATCATGGCACCCTTTTCCGATGTCATCGGACTTTCGCGGCAAGCTACGGTAATGGCTTATCAGTTTGGTGACGGATTTACCAATATGATCACCCCTACTTCTGCTGTATTGATGGGTGCCTTAGGCATTGCCCGCATACCTTATGAGATTTGGGTAAAATGGTTCTGGAAGATACTTCTTTTATTCATTATCCTAGGAATGGTACTACTGATTCCCACGGTACTTTTCCCATTGAATGGATTTTAGAGTTCCGTTCTCTTTCCTTCACCCGGAAAATGGAAAAGAGCCGGACTCCGAAGAATGTAAACCAGAATTTTCATAAATGACCATAAAGATACCGAAAGATTAAAGTAGAAAACAGTAATTCCGGAAAGATGAAACAAAAAGAGAAAGAAATCAAAACTAAATATATGAACCAAAAGCATTCACTCCCCCCTCTCCTTAAGAGAGGAACGGGGGTGAGGCCTTACTTAACAACAAATTGTATGAAAACCCTAACCCGCTTTCTAATCATTCCGATGTTGTCGGTTGCGTTCTTTTCATGCAGTGAGTCCCATTTCCTGAAAGATGTGGCTTACCGAAACCAAGTGACGCAAGATTTTGAAATGAAGAAGCAGCAACTTCCCAATGGAGAGTTGTTTGCAGTGTTTAATGAAAAGCTCACCATTCCCGAACAAGAGGCTTTAATGTTCCTCTATGCCTACATGCCTACAGGTGACGTAACGGATTATACAGGCGACTACTATCTGGAAAATGTCAGACTCTCCGATCAGGCACGTCAGGAAATGCCTTGGGGAAAAGAAATCCCCGATGACGTATTCCGTCATTTTGTGCTCCCCATTCGGGTAAACAATGAAAACCTGGATGACTCACGCCGGGTGTTTTACAATGAACTGAAAGACCGTGTGAAGAATCTGTCATTGCACGACGCTGTACTCGAGGTAAACCACTGGTGCCACGAAAAGGTAATCTACACCCCAAGTGATGCCCGTACGAGTTCTCCACTCGCTTCCGTAAAAACCGCTTATGGTCGCTGTGGTGAAGAATCCACCTTCACCGTAGCAGCTCTCCGCTCGGTAGGTATTCCGGCACGACAGGTATATACTCCGCGTTGGGCACATACCGACGACAACCATGCATGGGTAGAAGCCTGGGTAGATGGCAAATGGTATTTCTTTGGTGCCTGCGAACCGGAACCGGTTTTGAATCTGGGTTGGTTTAATGCTCCCGCCAGTCGTGGTATGCTGATGCATACAAAGGTATTCGGACGCTATACCGGACAAGAAGAAATCATGTACGAAACTCCGAATTATACAGAGATCAACGTGATTGACAATTATGCTCCGACTGCCAAAGGTTCCGTACTCGTGACAGATGCCGAAGGCCAGCCGGTAGCCGATGCTACCGTAGAGTTCAAGGTCTATAACTACGCTGAATTTTATACGGTGGCCACCAAACATACAGACCAGAGCGGGCATGCATCATTGACTGCCGGCAAGGGTGATATGTTGGTATGGGCCTCCAAAGACGGACGGTTCGGTTATTCTAAACTATCATTCGGCAAAGACAATGAACTGAAGATCACACTGGACAAAAACGCCGGTGAAACCTATTCGCTTCCACTGGATATCGTTCCTCCTGCCGAAGGCGCCAACCTGCCCGAAGTGACTCCGGAACAACGTACTGAAAATGATCGGCGCATGGCACAGGAAGATTCTATCCGCAACGCATACGTAGCCACTTTCATTACCGAAGAGCAAGCTCGGACTTTTGCCAAAGAGAATAAGCTGGATGAAACCGAAACAGTACGCTTACTGATAGCTTCCAGAGGTAACCACCAGACTTTAACCGATTTCCTTTCTGATGCTGTAAAAGCCGATAAGGCCGGTCAGGCTATCAGCCTGCTGAAAGTAATCTCGGCCAAAGACCTGAGAGACGTAAGCCCGGAAGTATTGAACGACCATCTGAATAACTCCGGCCTGCCCGCTTCTGAAGATTTCTGTAGCAACGTACTGAACCCGCGTGTAGCCAATGAAATGATCACTCCTTACAAAGCATTCTTCCGGAAAGAGATTCCGGCAAGTGAAGCAGAAGCCTTCCGCAAAAATCCACAAGCTTTGGTAGAATGGTGTAAAAAAGAGATCACAATCAATAACGAATTAAACTCACAACGTATACCAATGTCACCAATGGGTGTATGGAAAGCCCGGGTAGCAGACGAGAAATCCCGTAACATTTTCTTTGTATCCATGGCCCGTAGCCTGGGGATTCCTGCCTGGATAGATGAAGTGACCGGCAAGATTCAATATCGGACTTTCAATGACAACAACCTCAAGAACGGCAAGGTCTATGATGTCGATTTTGAAGCCGCACAGCAAACGCAGGCACCAACCGGAACGCTCGTAGCCCGCTACCGGCCGATCCCTTCGTTGAGTGATCCAAAATACTATTCACACTTCACCCTCTCAAAGTTCCGCAATGGAACCTTCCAACTCCTCAACTACGACGAAGGTGACGTAGATATGGGTGGAGGAGCCACCTGGTCGAACTTGCTGAAGAATGGTGCACGCCTGGACACAGGATACTATATGATGGTAACCGGTACTCGCATGGCAAGCGGAGCTGTATTGGCTAATGTGACTTTCTTCACCATTGAAGAGGGAAAGACAACAACTGTCGATCTGGTCATGCGCGAAAGCAAAGACCAGGTACAAGTAATTGGTAATTTTAATTCCGAATCGACTTATCTGCCTATAGGAGCCTCTGAACCGCAAAGTATTCTTCAGACTTGTGGCCGGGGATACTACGTTGTAGCAGTGCTGGGAGCCGGACAAGAACCCACTAACCATGCCCTTCGGGATATTGCAGCTTTAAGCGGTGAATTTGAAAAATGGGGACGCAAAATGGTGTTGCTCTTCCCTAGTGAAGAACAGTACAAAAAGTTCCGCCCGTCAGAATTCCCCGGATTGCCTTCAACCATTACCTATGGTATCGACGTAGATGGAGCGATCCAGAAACAAATTGCCGAATCGATGAAGTTGCCAAACAGCACCATCCTGCCCATGTTTATTATCGGTGATACATTCAACCGGGTAGTCTTCGTGTCACAAGGTTATACCATCGGATTGGGCGAACAGTTAATGAAAGTAATCCATGGATTATAGAATAAAACGGGCACTGGCCTGAAACAGATCCTCCATTAAAAAAGGAAGAAGTTCAGACTTCTTCCTTTTTTAATATATCATGAAATAGAAACAGACATCAAAGATTCCCTCCATACCGTTCACTATTCCCCAAACGTAAATATCCCTTTTATAGGTGTGTCGCCCGGAGAGTAACTTGTTATTCCCACTCTTCCCTCATAATAGGAGCTTTCAACAATAACCGTTACCTTTTCAGCATTATCCAATAACAAGGTTATATCTTCTTTTCCATCAGCAGATAGACGGATGTCAGGAGTTATTTCTTTCCCTTCATGATCCAGCACCCCGTCCGGAAGATAATGAAAGCCTACAATATCCATTGAATATATTCCATAATAGATATATACCTTAGCTTTATAATCCGTATGTATTCCGAAATCATCCTTATATTTCACAATAAAATCTGCGGTTCGCTCATCGGACTGTGGGATATCTCCTTTATCTTCATCATGGCAACTGCAGAGTAACGCCAATAATGCCAATAAAACAATCGAATATTTATGCAAGCTCATAGTTCCTTATAATTTATTAGTTCTCAATATGATATTACTTCCAAATATATAAAAATAATGCCGGACAAATACGATCATGCAACTATTTTTTTCTTAGGATTCCACCTTTAACTATTTTCCCCAATCACTAAATTCAAAACTCAGTTGTTCCCATACTCCCCGATGTTCATCCGCTTCTTCTCTCGGATTCGATACCGAAAGCCCGATCAAGCGAATGGGATGCTGCTCATACTCCACCTCTTTCAGCAATTGTTTGGCAAGGGGCAAGATTCTCTCAAGATTCGTAAGTTCCTGTGCCTGTGTCATGCTTCGTGTTATCTGGCTAAAATCATGAAACTTGATCTTCAGAGTTAGTGTATTTCCCCGGAACTCTTTCTGCTGCAATCGCTCTACAAGCTCCGTAGCTACGTGATAAAGCTCTATAATCACAGACGATCTTACATGGATGTCTTTCTCCAATGTATGCTCACATCCGATTGATTTACGTATTCTCACTGCTTCTACCGGTCGAAGATCGACTCCACGTGCAAAATCATAATAAAGCAGTCCCACTTTACCAAACTGACGTACCAGCATTTCAGACGAACACTCCCGTAACTGAAGTCCATTGTGTATCCCCAGTAAATGCATCTTCCGGGCAGTCACCGGCCCTACTCCCCAAAATGACTCAATAGGCAAACGGGCAATGAAATCGATTGCCTGATCAGGATGAATAGTACAAAGTCCGTCGGGTTTACGAAAGTCCGAAGCTATTTTAGCCAGAAATTTATTATACGACACGCCTGCCGATGCCACCAGGCTCAGTTCTTCACGGATACGTTGCTTGATAGCTTTAGCTATATCCACAGCCAGCAAGATCCCCTGCTTATTCTCCGTCACATCAAGAAACGCTTCATCCAATGACAGAGGTTCAATCAGATCGGTATACTCATGAAATATTTCGTGTACCTGACGGGAAACGGATTTATACACTTCCATCCGTCCGGGAACAAAAATCAATTGCGGACACAGACGTTTCGCCTTTTGTGACGACATAGCCGAACGAACTCCATAACGACGAGCTTCATAACTTGCTGCCGCTACTACTCCCCGCTCCTCGGCATGCCCCACGGCAAGCGGTTTACCACGCAATTCAGGATGATCCCTTTGCTCCACAGAAGCATAAAAGGCATCCATATCGATATGTATAATTTTACGTTCATTCATCTCTGCAATCCTTCTGCATCGCAGTTCTCCTTTCGGATAGCAAAGATAAGAGTAATTCTCTCAATCCAGTCGACCGGATTAGTTAATAAAATGAAGACCGGCAAGGTGGCTCCCTTACCGGTCTTCTGTCGGTCTATAAATTGTTTATATACTTCGTCGGTGAGCCCCCATAATATTTCTTAAACACGATCCCGAAGTATTTAGGATCACTGAAACCCGTCATATCCGCAACCTCAGCCACCGTATACTTTCTGCTCATTAACAAAACCAATGCTCTGTTGAGCCGCACATTACGAACATAGTCCGCAGGAGCATGCCCGGTTATCTCCTTAATCTTATTATAAAAACTCGAACGACTCATATTCATGCAGTCGCTCAGTTCACCAATCTTAAATCCGGAATCGGTCATCCTCTCTTCAATCAGACTTCTCACCTGACGAATAAACTCCTGATCACCTTCTGATGACTCTACCTCTTTATCGATAGGGTCCGAGGCCTCACCCCCCAAGGCCAAACGAATATACCTCTTACGGATCATTTCCCGGTTAGCAATCAAAGCTGCAATCTCAGTCTTTAAAGATGATATGGCAAAAGGCATCCACACATAAAGATCGGCATTCCGTTGAATGTACCGGTCATCCTCTCCCGGTTTCACTAACAATATTACCGGAATATGTGCTACTCTGTCATCCGATTTAATCCGAACGGCAAGTTCCTCACCCGAAATACGGGTAAGAACAGAAGAAGCCAGTACTGCATCCGGACATTGTTCACACACAGTCTCAAAGGCCGCCTCCGCATCACAAACAGACACAATCTTATACTCCTTCATCAGGATTTGCACAAGATAATTGCACAAATCCTTATTCCTTTCAACCAATACCAAAGAATGTTTCTCTTTTTTCTTATCCGGACGTTTCTGCTCAGAAGTTTTCACTGCCGGCAGCATTCCGGTAACCGACAACAACTCACTATTCCCTGTGGAGAGCTCCGGTACGGATAATATCCCGGAGAATTCAGAAACTCTTTCCGATTGCCGGATGACAATAGGAAAAATTAAAATAAGCACCAGTTTTTGTTCTTCTTTATAAGCAAATTTGATTTTACCTTTATGCAAACAGATTAATTTACGTATAAATAACCAACTCATTGTCTCGGAAGAACCTCCCGAAACGAACCCTTTATAATTTAGAATTTTTTTTTAAGAAACCCGTTATCCTCAGATTCCAGCCTCAACTCCCACTTTTGATTGTTACACGAAGTACTCAGAAGAATTTCGCCACCTCGATCCATACTGTCTGTAAAAGCCATTAACAGGTTTCTAAGAATGGCAGACATCTTATCCTTATCGAGGCATACGGTAGCAAAGGCAGGCTCCTCCGTCCAACGGAGCATAATGTCCTTCTCGCTGATATAATCTCTAATTCGGGCTACTGTCTCTTTCAAGAATATGGATAACTCATAGTCGGCAAGCGACAGACGCCCCGGAGCAGCAGAAACACGACTGATATTTTCCAGCTCAGCCAATAAATTGTTCACTCCCTTTATCTGTTGCAATACGTTACTAACAAGTTCGGAAGATGACTTTTCATAAAGATATTCCAAAGGAACTTTTATCAGTGTAAGTGGCAGACAAAGGTTACGTGTCGTATTCACAAACAACCGTACTTGTTCTCTTGAAAGGTTTCTGTCTTGCCATACGAACCATGAACGTACGGCCAGAGAGCCCAACATAAGTGCCAAAAGACCGTAACAAAGGAAAGCTCCACCTGTCTTCCAAAGGGGTTGACGAATGATGATGTGCATATTTCTTTGCGCAAACGGCCGACCGTTATCAATGGATAACGCCCGCACAGAAAAGATATATTCACCCGGAGGAAGGTTCGAAAAACGAATTCTATTATCTACAGACGGAGCACTCCAATCCGTATGATCGAGTTTCCAACTGTAAGCTATGTCCTGCTTTTCAGTATAGCGAATGGCAGTAGCCGTAAACGAAAAAGTATTTTCATTGTGCTCCAACTGTAACGTAGCTGTACAGTTCAGAGCTTTCTTTAATGGAGAATTCTCCGTTTCGACGGTCACCTCTTTGTCCAAAACCCGAAGTTCGTCCAAGTAAAATCCCAAACAAGCTTTACGCAGCGGTCGAGCCTCTTGTTTATCATACTCAATTGCGCCTTGATAGGTGCCCAAAATGTATCTTCCATTACCTAAGAAAGTACCCGATGTAATCCGAATTCCTTTACTCAGAAACCTGTAATATGAATGTTGTACAAGATCGAGCGAGAAAGCAAACCCATCACTGCTTCCCATTAACCGCCTGCTATCATCCGACCAAACAGCATATACATTACCGGTTCCTAAAGCAGCAACCGTATCCATCTGCTCATGCTCCGGATGATAGACCATTAATCCGTTTCCTTCAGTCCCAATATAAAGACAATCATCGGACTGATGCAAAGCATGAATGTGTAAACCGGACAAGCGTTTTACCTCCACGATACTATCGTTTTCCGGACAATAAAAAAACACCCCTTCATCCGTTCCAATCCAAAAACCGTCTTTATCCTTACGACACAATGCGTTTACTCCCGAAATACGTACATACGGTGTAACCGAATAATTACTTTGCTTTCGGATGAAGAACAAACCGTGTACATAGTTCCCGGCACATATCTCTCCTGGCTTTACTTCACACAATGCAGTATACATCTGACAAGGAAGAGGCGTAACAATCCGGTTCCATAAGCCTGTCGACGGATGAAAACAACTGATACCGTGATCCGTTGCAAACCAGACATCCCCATCCGAATCATGCAGGACCGCATTTACCCGATTGTTGGTCAGTGAATGACTGTCCCCGGACCGTGCCCTGTACCATTTATAATCATCAGGAGATTCCACATCGATCATTGATACGCCTTCCGGATAATCCGCCACCCAGATAAGTTTCTGATCATCTACAAACACGTCAGCAATCCGGTTGGTACGAATTGAATTATCATTCTCAAAATCAGTTTGTATAAAAGATGTAATATCCGGATTAACGATATCCATACGAAATATTCCCTCACCATCTGTAGCTACCAAAACAGTCCGGTCATCCCATATCCTCAGACCACTGACCCGACTATTCAACAATCGGTTCCAAGTACCAACCAATTGCTCCGACTTCATATCCCATACCCCTAATCCTTCCGAATAATCAAACACAACCAATCTTTGGGTATAAGGATGAAAAAGTATTTCATGTATCCGGCTACATCTTTTACCGGACAATTCTCCGGTTTGCCTGTCGACGGCATAATTCTTTATTGTAATTCCGAACAGCCCTTCATCCGAACCTACAAAATACTCTCCCGGAGCCACCTCTACCATACAGGAAATCGTTGCCAGGCTATGATCCACCCGATGAAAAGTATTGGATAGTATTTGATAGGCTATCAACCGGTTTCCGACAGAAAACCAGATATGACTACTGTTATCTACGCAGAGAAAATGAAGGGAAACATCATTCGGAATAACCAGATGATTCCTGCATTCGAATTTATCCAATGATGGATTGTACATCCATAAATATCCATTACGGGTGACTACCCACAACCCATTCCGATTATCTGTAAGCAACCGGCAATTGCCCATATAATAATCCATGGTTCGCCCTTCGGCCGGCAGTTTATAGTGTTTTAGCTTGGTCCCATCAAACCGACTGATTCCGGCATGGTTCATAAACCACATATAACCCAGAGCATCCCTTTGGATCTGATACACTTTACGAGTATTCGTTTCACTTCTTTCTACAATGTGTTTGCAAACGATGGCATGACATAATGAACCATACAACATCATCATGAAGTATATAATATATTTCATTCTATTTGTTTGTTATAATTTAAATGGAGTAGTTTATAAAAAGCAAGAATCAAACAAGAGGTAGCGAGGGGGGGGGAAAAGAAATACTACCTTCTTCACGTCACGTAAGGAGGTGATCGGATTTGTAGCGCTCCTACACGCTTTAAATCCCTCTCAGTTATCGTAGTGGATATTAACAAAATAACAGCAATGAGATGTTCACATAGTTTATTTATTAGTAACAAGACATTGAGAGAGGTGACTTACATGAAAAATCAATCTGATCTACATTAAAACGGGATAATATTCAATTTGTTTTCCAAATATGGTTTCTAATAAAAAAAAGACAGATTAACAGGGGATTTGCCAGAATATGAATTAGGAACAAATATGGGCAGACAATAATTTCCTTAACCGGACTTGGAATCAGATTGTTTTTCATTTGTCGATTCTCTATGACAAATTACTCCGAAGCCAAATGTAGAGTGTTTATTTTAAAAAACAAAATAAATTACCCGGACAAATAATTGGGGATAAAATGAAGTTAATCCAATATATTTCAACAACTTACGTTAGAGAAGAACTTTATAACCCGGACAATTGGGATCTTATTAACCCAAAAAGTCCCCCTGAATTTATAAGTTCAGGAGGACCTTTTTGTCATAAAGTGGAGCTGGAGGGATTCGAACCCTCGTCCAAACGAGGAAATCATAAGCTTTCTACATGCTTATCTTTGCC
>ERZ857955.267-NODE-267-length-67913-cov-7.329792_pt1 | contig 67913 bp, 50 predicted proteins | sample MGYA00519956_ERZ857955 | MGnify/ENA primary metagenome ERZ857955 (study PRJEB31778, sample SAMEA3449378) | human gut metagenome | biome: human gut; feature: human-associated habitat; material: faeces | place: United Kingdom | collected 2010/2012 ...
CGGAATTTCAAGCGTTTCCTTACCGGCGGTAAAGTCAAAGTCCTGGCGGAGCTTCAGGTATGCTACCGGATTGTAATGTCCGCGGAAATGCACAAAGTCAATGACCGTCACGGTAACGCCGTTTCTCTCCATGGCACCGCCGAGGCAATAGGTCAACTCCCCCTTGGGGTCCAAAAAGAAGTAGGAGCCGCTGCATTGCAGGGCATTCGGTTTTACAAAGAAGCGGGTCTTACCGCTGCCGGGACCGCCAATCACAACAACGTGCAGATTCCGCTGGTGCCGACAGGAATCATTGCTGAGGCGGACATTCTGGGAAAGAATGATTTCCTGCCACGGGTTCTTGCGGTTGCGGTAGCGTTCGTTCAACTCTTTGGCAATGCCCCAATGGGCAGAGCCGTGTTCCTCGCCGGGGCGGCGATCCGCCTGATCGAGCAGATAGCAATACACCCCCAGCGGGTAGAGAACCAAAACCGCCAGCAGAAATTTCGGGGTGCTGCTGCACCAACGCAGGCTCAGCGGGTCATTCAGCAGCGCAGTAAGCCCTGCCGCCAAAGCTGACAGCCCGTGCGCCTGTTCGGTGATTTGCGCCAACCCTGCCGCCAGCCAGAGCAGCGGCAGCAGCAAGGCAGCCCAGAGCCAGAGGTTCTGCCGTTCTTTATTCGGGCGCATGGCGGTCAGCGTTCCTCTGTGCGCTGCAAATCACTGCGCGGGCGCTGCAAGTCCAGTTCCTTGCAGACGGTATCGCCAAACACCTTGGCCATCTCGCGCACTTCTTCCAACGCGCGGCGCTCCTCCCCGGCAGGGATATGCGCCCGCAAGCCGTTCAGGCTGGTCGAGCACAACACGGCAGACTCCGGCGACGGCACGGTGTACGAGCACAACTACAGCCGCATGAACGAGGGCGGCTGCGTGATGTTCTGTTTGGAGGAGGCCATCCACAACACCTTCCGCGGCAACGTCAGCTACGACGACCTCGGCGGCACGATCAGCCCTTCCCAGAACCCGGATGCCCTGCTGGAGCACAACACGTTCTATCTGCGTGACGGCGTGCCCTTCGTGCGCGCCCGCATGGATGGAGGCAGCTACACCGAGAAGGATGATACGATCCTCCCGCTGCCCTAAAAAGCGCAAAAACAACCACCGCCCCGGATGTCGAATCTTTCAGCATCCGGGGCGGATTTTTGTATTGGCGCAGGGGCTTTTGGATTTTCTGTTTGCCTTCCAGCAAGGCGGCGTCCGATGTGGCGGCTTGTGTCCGCCTGCCAGGTCAGGTGCTCTATACGTTTGAAATGTTTATCGCAATTTATTTTGCTTACCTACACGCAAAAGCACATTATGGACCCGGGTTAAATTCTTCGATTCCCAGCCAAGCAAAGACCATTGCCTTAGACCAAAATTTTGTCCCAGTTCTGTCATAAATATTGTTGATTACTACCTTTCCTATATAATCCTTACCATTTGCAAATTGGATTTCTGACCCATCAATATATGCGCCATAAGATCCATCTTCCTCACAGTAGACGCCTACATAATTCTTACTGTCCTTGAAAACCGTAAACTGAATCTTTCCGGAATGGTCAGCGATAATGAAAAAGTCGCCTTTACCATCTGTAAGACTTGGTACTTCCGATAAACTGACGATATTATCATATCTCTTTTTTAGGCCTGTCAGCTCTTGCTTAGAACTGGCATCGGTATAAGGCTCATCGTTCTTGGAAGCAACAGTAAATATAGCATACTTATTTTGCTCAGCGAATTAGTTTGTTGCGTATAGAGAAGATAGTTCCGTTTGAGCGGCCTGTGTGAGCATTCTTGTTTCGGCAATTACCTGACTTTTGCGGGCTTTGTCAATATAGCCAGTCAAAGCCGGTACAAGCAATGCTGCCAGCACAGCAAGAATTACCAATACTACAATAAGTTCTACAAGGGTAAAGCCATTCTTTTTATGCTTCACAATAGAGCTCCCTTCGCGGTTTGTTTTGGCTTGCCGGATACCAATCTTTGGTATAGCCTGCGGCTTGTGTATTCATTATAGCAGACATATTTCAAATGTCCATAGCATCACTTGTTTTTTGTCAGCTAGTATTAACCCCACACTGCAAGAGCTTGTACATTTTGCACCCGTTCTGTCTGGAACATTTATTACTTTTACCTCAAGTAAACAAGATGTACGAAATTATTCAAGCTTTTATACCAGAATCGACCCTCTTACAAGCATAAAGTGTACATCACGTCAACATGTTTTGCCCGTTCGGGCGGGGTTTGCGCAAATATCGAATGTATGGTAAAATACAGGTAAAATCAGCTTTTTGGGGGGTCATCTTATGGGCATTGTAGTCATCGGTGCGGTTTTTGTGGACATCAAGGGGTATCCGCTGTCCACCTATATCCCGGGCGGGCGCAACGCGGGCCGGGTCGAGCAGGTACACGGCGGTGTCTGCCGCAACGTGGCGGAGGACATTGCCAATGTTGAGCTGCGCCCCACCTTCGTCAGTCTGGTGGACGACACCGGCTCCGGCCAGGACGTCATTGACAAGCTGGCCCGGCACAAGGTCAACACCCGCTACATCCAGCGCGTGCCGGACGGCATGGGTACCTGGCTGGCCGTGTTCAACAACGACGGCGATGTCTGCGCCGCCATCTCGAAGCGGCCCGACACGACGCCGCTGACCGCATTATTAAAGGAAAAGGGCGACGAGATCTTTGCCGACTGCGACGGCATCGCCATCGAGTTTGATCTGGAGAAGGAGACCGTCAAGCAGATTTTGCACTACGCCAAAAAGTACCGCAAAAAGGTCTACGCCGCGGTCTCCAACATGAGCATTGCCATGGAGCGCCGCAGCCTCCTGCAGGAGATCGACTGCTTTGTCTGCAACCAGCAGGAGGCCGGGCTGATGTTCTCCGACGATTACGACCACCTGACGCCGGACGAGATGCGCGCCACGCTGGCCGCCAATGTGCGCAGTGCCAACATTCCCTGCATGGTCGTGACGATGGGCGAGCAGGGCGCCGTCTACGCCCGCACCGACGGCGAGAGCGGCATGGTAACCGCCAAGAAGGTCGATGTCCTCGACACCACCGGCGCGGGGGATGCTTTCTTCGCCGGGACGGTCATCGGCCTGACCTACGGCAAGACGCTGGCCGAGGCCTGCGAGATCGGCAGCCGCCTGGCCGCGTCGGTCATCTGCATCTCGGAGAATGTCTGCCCGCGGTTCCGCCCGCAGGAGTTCGGGCTGGATGTGCCGGTCACAGACTGACTTTTTCGTTTTTTTGGCACATATTTCCCTTATTTTACCATTTTTCCGATTTCGCACATTTTGCCTTTTTAGCAGTTTTCTATCCGCACATTTTCGGCTTGAATGGCCGTTTCAGTGCATTTCAGTATCGGAATTTTGCGCACAGTTTTTCGAAAATCCAAAATGTTTAGTTACTGTATAACCAATCATGAAAACTGACAACCTCATCCCCGCAGCCCCGCTTGACCGGCGGGAGCTTGCACCCGGCGTGCAGCTCTGCTTCACCCGGCTGGACGCGCCGCTCTGCCCGCCCCCGCTGGACTGGCCGCGGCTGCTCGTCTTTGATTTCTGCCGCAGCGGACGACGCGCCATCCCGGACGGCGCACAATATGCCATCGTGACGGAGGGGCATGCCGCCGTCAGCTTTGCTGTGCCCGGTGCGGACTTCTACCTGCCCGGCAGCCAGTACGAGGCGCTGCAGCTTTTCATTGACCCCGACGCCGTGCAGGCAGACAGCTTTTTGACGCTGATGGGGCTGGAAATAGGCGGCATCGCGGATTATTTCTGCCGCGGCGGCGTTCACTGCTGCCCGATGAGCGACGCCATCACGGCCATTGTGGACGAGGTCTGGGACGACGCCGCCTACGCCGCTCCCGGCGAGCTGCGCTATGCCGCCGTGCGGCTGCTGTATGAGCTGCTGCGCCTGCCCGATGAGGCCGACACGGCCCGCTGCCCCGCGCGGCAGGTCGAATGCGTGCGCGAGGCCGAGACGCTGGTTCTGCAGGATCTCTCGGTCCGCCGCCCGGCCCGGGAGCTGGCCGACCATTTTGGTTTGAGCGAGAGCGGCTTCAAGCTGTACTGCCAGAACGTGCTGGGCGAGGGGTATCTCGCCTACTTCCGCCGCCGCCGGCTTGAAAGAGCCGCCGAGTTGCTACGCACGACCCCCCAGCGGGTGCAGGACATCGCCGCCCGGGTCGGCTACGAGAGCCAGGGCCGCTTTGCCCAGGCGTTCTACGACCAGTTCCGCCTGACCCCGCTGGAATACCGGCGCTTGTCGAAGTAAAATGCCCTTGGCCGTCTCCCTTGCAGAGGGAGGCAAAAAAGCCACGACCCGAAAGGAGCGGAAAATTGAACAACATCACGCGCTCGATTTTCCGTGCCATTCATGAGGGGCGGTGGTTGAGCATTGAATACAAAAACCAACAGACCCAGCAGACCAAATACTGGGTCGCTATCCGCGGGCTGAACCCCAGGACCCGCACCCTGAACGTTGACGGGCTGCATCTGGGCAAATTAAGCGTGCAGGCGCTCGACCATATCAGCATTGACCGCATCCAGACCGCCGAGGTCGTCGACGGCTCGTGGTGCCCCGTCAACCAGACGCTCATCGACGACATCCGCGACAACCCCGGGCGGTACGCTGCGCTGTTTGACAACGCCGCCAACCTGCGGGTGCTGGACTATCTGGCCGCCTGCAACCGGCTGGACGCCACGCCCTACCAGTCCAACTACAGCCTGATCCATCAAATTGACGCCGACTGCTTTGTCGATTATAAGGAGGACACGCTGGAGCTGACCGACGACCAGTTCCGTGAGCTGGTGGGCCGGTTCCAGCGCCGGGTCGAGGACCGCCACCGGAACGCCGCCCGCCCCAGCCTGCCCACGCTGGGGCTGAACCTTATCAGCATTGACACCCGGCAGGGGCTGTACGTGCTGGCCTACCGCCCGCTGCGGCTCGACGTGAAAAAGCGTGCCTTGCGGGCCGAGCCGGAGCCGGTCATCTGCCGGGAGTTCACCGTCAACGGCAGCAAGCTGAGCATCCATCAATTTCTGGATGCCGACGATTATACGCTGCTGGACGAGTTCACGAAGCACGCCGAGACCATCAAGGACCGCATCACCCGCAGCAACCCGCGGGTGCGGGTCGATGACCTGCCTTACCTCGTCACCATCAGCCGCGACTGCCCCGTGGACTTGGAGCATGAGTACCGCGGCATCCTTGCTATGTTCGAGGATCCCTCCGGCGAGACGGCCACCGCACCGCTGCGGGCCTTCTTCGGCGAGATGACCGCCAAGCCGCGCCGCCGCAAGTCCTACCCGCTGGCGCTGCTGAACAACAAGGTCAATCTGGACCAGCTGCTGGCCATCAACAACGCCATGCGCTACCCGCTGGCCTACGTGCAGGGCCCGCCGGGCACCGGCAAGACCAACACCATCGTCAATACGCTGACGACGGCGTTTTTCAACGAGCGCACGGTGCTTTTTTCCAGCTACAACAACCATCCCATTGACGGCGTTGTGGAAAAGCTGCAGGCCGTCACCTACCACGGCCAGACCGAGCCGTTCCCGATCCTGCGCCTTGGCAACAACGAGAAAACCGCCGAGGCCCTGCGCACCATCGACCAACTGTTTGAGCAGTGCAAAAAAATCCCCGTACCGGAGCGGCTGCTGGACAAAAACCACGCGGACCGCACGGCCCGCGCCAAACAGCTGACCGCCCTGCTGGAACGGTATGAGCGCATCCTTGATTTGCGGGAGCGGCGGGAGACCATCCGGCGCCTGCTGGATGCCCGCGGCCAGATGAACTTCCAGTACGAGCTGCAGGCCGGGCAGCTGCCGCAGGTGGACCGTGAGCTGGCCGCCTACGGCAGCATCGACTCTGCCGACGCGCTGGCGCTGCTGGACCGCAACGAGGACGAGCTGCTGTGCTACCTCTACTACACCTCGGCCCGCTGCATCCGCCGGTTGGAGGAGCCGAAATATAACGATTTAATGAGCATCGTCCACAGCCCCGACACCGACAAGGAGCGGGTCACGCAGTTCAACAAGTACATCTCGGAGCCGGAGAACCTGAAAAAGCTGCTGCGCGTCTTTCCCATTGTGGCCACGACCTGCATCTCCGCCCACCGTCTGGGCGACCCGGAGCCGAGCTTTGACATGGTCATCATGGACGAGGCAAGCCAGTGCAGCACGGCCATGTCTCTTGTGCCCATCCTGCGCGGGGCATCGCTGATGCTTGTGGGCGACCCGCAGCAGCTCTCGCCTGTCATTCTGCTGGACCCCGCCGACAACCGCACGCTGCGCCGCCGCTACGGTGTCACGCAGGAGTACGATTACATCGAAAACTCGATCTACAAATGCTTTCTGGCCTGCGACGCCGTCAGCGACGAGACGCTGTTGAGCTACCACTACCGGTGCAGCCCCAAGATCATCGAGTTCAACAATCGCAAATACTACAACCACAAGCTGCACATTGCCAGCCGCGAGACCGACCCCACGCCGCTCGTCTATGTGGACGTGCCCAACGACACCACCGACGAGAAAAACACCGCCCCGCAGGAGGTGCGCCGCATCGAGGCATACCTGACCGCACACCCGGACAAGCAGGTGGGCATCATCACGCCGTTTGCGAAGCAGCGCGCCGCCATCGAGGCCATGCTGCGCACGAAGCACTTTGAGAACGCCGCCTGCGGCACGGTGCACGCCTTTCAGGGCGACGAGAAGGACGTGGTCATCTTCTCCCTGGCGCTGACCGACCAGACCCGCCCGCGCACCTACGACTGGCTGAAAACGAACAAGGAGCTCATCAACGTGGCGACCTCCCGCGCGCGGGAGCAGCTGGTCATCCTCTCGAATCAGGCCGCGCTGGACCGCCTGCACGCCGACAGCACCGACGACGATATTTATGAGCTGGTGCAGTACGTGCGCAAAAACGGCCAGTCCGAGGTGACCGAGAAGCCCGCCGCCAGCCGTGCGCTGGGCATCAAGCCCTACAGCACCAAGACCGAGGATGCCTTTTTGGAAAATCTGAACCACGCGCTGGACAACGCCTTCCTCGACGGCAGCCGCTGCACGGTCCGCAAGGAGGTACCCATCGCCCAGGTGTTTGAGGATAACCCCTGCTGCGCCGACCTGTTCTACACCGGGCGGTTCGACTTCGTCGTCTACCAGCGGGAGGGCCGCCGCCTGATGCCGATTTTAGCCATTGAGCTGGATGGCCGCGAGCACCGCGACGACCCAGCCGTCCGGCGCCGTGACCGCAAGAAGGACCAGATCTGCCGCGAGCACGGCTTTGAGCTGATCCGCGTCGAGAACAGCTACGCGCGGCGGTATAATTATATCAAGAGTATTTTGATAAATTACTTCCGCAAGGTGTCGTAGCACCCGCAAACGGGCAGAGCCCCTCCGGGCATCGCTGCGCTTGCCCACCTCCCCTGTAAGGGGAGGCTCTTTGCGCGGGCAGAGCCCGCGAGAAAGCCTCCTCACGAAGTGGGGAGGTGGCCGAGTGGAACGAGGCCGGAGGGGCTCTGCCCGCTCATCCCAGCGTAAAACCGAAAAGTCCTGCCTCCCTTTCCCGGAGACAGGACTTTTTCCTTTTTACCGCCAGTGAAACGTAACCATGCCGTAAATATAAATAAACAAAATCGCACCCGGCACAAAATACTTAAAAATCGGTTTCATCCAGGGGCGGACCTTCAGGCCTCTGCCGGTGTTGGCTTCGGCCACAAAATTGTCCCAGCCCCAGCCAAAGCGGTTGCAGCAGAACAGCGCCAGCACCAGCGACCCCAGCGGCAGCACATTGTTGCTGACGATGAAGTCCCAGAAGTCCAGCCACGCACTGCCCGGCGCAAACGGCTGGAAGTGCAGCACGCTGTAGCCCAGCGCTGTCGTCAGCGCCAGCAGAAAGATGCCGACGCCGCAGACCACGCAGCCCTTCGGGCGGCTCCACCCGGTCAGCTCACGCACCATGGCAAGGATATTCTCGCAGACACCCAGCACAGTGGACAGCGCCGCAAACACCATGAACAGGAAGAACAGCGCGCCCCACCAGCGGCCCCCGGCCATATTGCCGAACACTCCCGCCATCGTGTCAAACAGCAGACTGGGGCCTGCCGTGACCTCCAGCCCGTAGGTGAAGCACGCCGGGAAGATGACGATGCCCGCCAGCACGGCCACGAACGTGTCGAGAAAAATGACCCGCAGCGACTCGCCCATGAGCGCGTGATCCTTGCCGATGTAGCTGCCGAAGATCGCCATGCCGCCCATGCCGACGGACAGCGAGAAAAACGCCTGGTTCATGGCCGCCACGATGACCCCGCCGTCAATGGCCGAGAAATCCGGCACAAGGTAGAACCGCAGCCCCTCCGCCGCACCGGCAAACGTCAGGCTGTGCACGGCCAGCACCAGCATCAGCACCAGCAGCGCGCTCATCATGTATTTGGTCACGCGCTCCAGCCCGCCCTGCAAATTAAAGCTCAGCAGCACAAACGCCGCTATAAGGACCACAAGCAGATAGGTCACGTTCAGCCCGGGGTCGGCGATCATCTGCGCAAAGCCGAAATCCGCATGCTGCCCGGTCAGGAACTTGACAAAATAGTACAAGATCCAGCCCGTGACCACCGTGTAGAACGCCATGATGGCAATGTTGCCGATGAGGCTGACGACACCGAATACGCCCCACTTATGGCCGGGTTTTTCCAGGCGCTGGTACATGGTAACGGGGCTGGCCTGGGCGGCGCGGCCCACGGCAAACTCCATGATCATGACGGGCAGGCCCAGCACCAGCAGGCAGAGGATGTAGAGCAGCATAAAGCTGCCGCCGCCATTCTGGCCGCACATCCAGGGGAATTTCCAGACGTTGCCGCAGCCGATGGCGCACCCCGCCGACAGCATGATAAAGCCCAGGCGGCTGCTCAGGCGTTCGCGTTCGTTCATAAATCAGTTTTCCCTTTCGGTAGTGATTTCCGCGCAGACAATTTCCGTGCGGCCCTGGGTGCGGAACTTGTAGCCCCAGGTGCCCGTGCCACCGCTGACGATGGCATCGCAATGGTCTGCGATGTGCTTTTTGCCGTAGTTGCGCTCATTTTTGGCAACCATGCCCACCGCACCCGCAGGCCAGACCTGCCCGCCGTGGGTGTGGCCGCTCAAAATCAGGTCCGCCCCCGCCGCGGCAGCGTTCTTAAAGTCCCGCGGCTCATGGTCGAGCCAGACCGTGTAGTGGTCGTCGGGGCCGCCGGGCATAAGCTGCGCCGCCGTGAAGCGGCTGCCGTTCGTGTACAGATAATCCTTGCGGCCCACGACGCGCACACCGCAGGGCAGCAGGACGGACGTGTCCTCCAGGATGCGCACGCCCGCGGCGGCGAACCCGCGCTCCAGATCCGCGCGGCCAAAGCTCGGCTCCCGCCAGTGGTGGAACAGGTCGTGGTTGCCGAGGACGTAATACTTGCCCAGCGGCGCGTCCAGCTCACCAAACAGCTTGCAGAAGGCGTCCAGCTCCTCCGGCTCGGTGAACTCGTCGAAAATATCGCCGGTCAGCACAAGCAGGTCGGGACGGCACGCCTCGATTTTTGCTTTCAGCTCAGGGATACGGGTGTGATCCATCGCCGCACAGGCGCGCGGGTGGACATCACTGACCTGCACGATGGTCAGCCTGCCGTTCGGCAGATTTTTCCGCGTTGTCAGGCTGTATTTTGTCGTACAGAGCCGCAGCGCACGCCGCCGCCCCCACCACATGATAAGGCCCGTCAACAGCCACGGCGTTATGCCGTCCAGCCAGATAATATGCCAAACAGCCAGCGGTGTACCGCCGATGCGCCGCAGCGCCAGCCCGATGGCGGTACCGATGCAGTAGAATGTCACAAGATGTCCGGCAAACACGATGCCCAACCCGAGCGGGTCGCGGCTGATATACGCCAGCACGCCCATCAGCACAAGCGGCAGTCCGTAATACAGCACCGGCCACCGGGCCACCAGCTGTAAGGGCGGCAGCTGCAAAAAGTTCAGGTACAGCAAAGCATCCAGCGCCACCTGCCCGAGGCGCGGAAGAACGAATTGGAAGAAAGGATGATACATGGTTGATGCCTTTGTTCGGTAAGAGTGCCTTCCCCCTTGGGGGAAGGTGTCTGCGGCCCCGCCCGCAGACGGATGAGGGGAAGCCTTTTTAACAAAAACACCCCCGCACCTCGCGGCACGGGGGCTGAAATTTAATTTTTACTGTTCCTTCGCCTTGATGGCCGCGTCAATCGCGCGGGCAGCCTCTTTACCGGCACCCATGGCCAGAATAACGGTGGCGGCACCGGTGACAGCGTCGCCGCCGGCGTAGACCATCGGGCGGCTCGTCAGGCCGTCGGGGCCGTTCGTGATCAGGCAGCCGTGCTTGTCGGCGTCCAGACCCGGCGTGGTGGAGCGGATCAGCGGGTTGGGGCTGGTGCCCAATGCCATGATCATCGTATCAACGTTCAGAACGAACTCGCTGCCCTCCTTGACGATGGGGCGGCGGCGTCCGGAGGCGTCCGGCTCACCCAGCTCCATCTCAACGCAGGTCATACCCTTGACCCAGCCGTTCTCGTCGCCCAGCACTTCCGTCGGGTTCGTCAGCGTCTTAAAGACGATGCCCTCCTCCTCGGCGTGCTCGACCTCCTCCTTACGGGCAGGCAGCTCGGCCATGCCGCGGCGGTAGACGATGTAGACATTCTCGGCACCCAGACGCTTGGCGCAGCGGGCAGCGTCCATGGCAACGTTGCCGCCGCCGACGACGGCGACGGACTTGCTCTTCATGATGGGCGTGCGGGAATCCTCCTTGTACGCCTTCATCAAATTGACGCGGGTCAGGTACTCGTTGGCAGAGTAGACGCCGTTCAGGCTCTCGCCGGGGATGCCCATAAAGCGGGGCAGACCGGCACCGGACGCAACATAGACAGCCTCAAAGCCGTAGTCGTTCATCAGCTCGTCGATGGTCAGCACCTTGCCGATGACCATATTGGTTTCAATGTCAACGCCCAATTCTTTCAGGCCCTCGACCTCGTGCTGGACGATGTCCTTGGGCAGACGGAACTCGGGGATGCCGTACATCAACACGCCGCCCGCAACGTGCAGGGCTTCGTAGACGGTGACCTTGTAGCCCAGCTTGGCCAGGTCGCCCGCGACGGTCAGGCCGGACGGGCCTGCGCCGATGACAGCGACCTTGTGGCCGTTGGGCGCGGGGGCGGTGGGCTTGGTATGTACGTTGTTGCGGTACCAGTCGGCAACAAAGCGCTCCAAGCGGCCAATGCCGACAGCCTCGCCCTTGATGCCGCGGACGCACTTGCCCTCGCACTGGTGCTCCTGCGGGCAGACGCGGCCGCAGACGGCGGGCAGCGCACTGGACTGGGCAATCACGTTGTAGGCGGCCTCAAAGTCGCCCTCGGCAACGTGCTTGATGAAGCCGGGAATATCAATTTCAACGGGGCAGCCGCTGCGGCAGGGGTGGTTCTTGCACTGCAGACAGCGCTTGGCCTCGTTCACGGCCATCTCCTCGGTGTAGCCCAGGGCGACCTCTTTAAAGTTTTTGTTGCGGACGTTCGGCTCCTGGCTGGGCATGGGGCACTTTTTCGGGTCCATGTTCGGCATAATTACTGCACCTCCTGCTTCAGCAAATTGCACTCGGCCTCGCGGGCGTGTGCCTCAAAGGGCTTGTACATCGTGCCGCGGTGCATAGCCTCGTCAAAATCGACCTCAAAGCCGTCAAAGTCGGGGCCGTCCACGCAGGCAAACTTGGTCTGTCCGCCCACGGTCAGGCGGCAGCCGCCGCACATACCGGTGCCGTCGACCATAATGGGGTTCATCGACACAACGGTCTTGACGTTGTGCGGTTTGGTCGTCTTGACGACGAATTTCATCATGATCAGAGGTCCGATGGTAATGACCTCATCAAAGTTTGCGCCGTCCACAATGCGCTGCTCCAGCGGGGCGGTGACAACGCCCTTCTCGCCGTAGGAGCCGTCATCGGTCATGATGATAAAGTCGTCACAGCAGGCGCGGAACTCGTCCTCCAGAATGACCAGATCCTTGTTGCGGAAACCGACAATGCCGGTGACCTTGGTGCCCTGCTCGTGCAGTGCCTGGGCAATGGGCAGCGCAATGGCGCAGCCCACGCCGCCGCCGACGACACAGACGTTTTTCAGACCCTCGATCTCGGTGGCCTTGCCCAAGGGTCCGACAAAATCGTGCACAGCTTCGCCCTCTTTGAGGGAGTTCAGCTGCATGGTACCTGCGCCGACAACCTGGAAAATGATAGAAACGGTGCCGGCTTCGCGGTCAAACCCGGCGATGGTCAGGGGGATGCGCTCGGAGTCCTCCTTTGCGCGGACAATGATAAACTGGCCGGCCCTTGCCTTCTTGGCAATGAGCGGCGCATGGATGCAAAGTTCGGTTACAGTGGGGTTCAGCTCCCGCCGTTTGATGATAGTAAACAAAGCGATCTCTCCTTCTCTTTGTTTTTATAAATATACATTTATATTGTAGCGTATTTTGCGGGGAATGTAAAGAAGAAAGTTAAGGAAATGCGGGCGAGGAAAGGGGAGAGATGAATCCCCCTACGGTTGGCGGAAAGTTCGCGGCCAAGGATGTAGGGGGCGGCGTCCCCGACGCCCCCGGAGGGGTCAAGACCCCTCCCTACGATACAAAAGATAAAGGGGATGCAATGGCAAGCCTGCGGGCCGGGCATGCCCGGCCCCTACGGGGTGGCGTGAATGAGTTGCGGGCGAAGGCCCGCCCCACGGAATGTGGTAAAGTGGGATGTAGGGCGGCCTGCCCCCAGGCCGCCGCGGACGTTTGCGGTAATGAGAAGCCCTGCGGATTGTTGTAGGGGGCGGCGTCCCCGACGCCCCCGGAGAGGTCAAGACCCCTCCCTACGATGCAAAAGATAAAGGGGATACAATGGCAAGCCTGCGGGCCGGGCATGCCCGGCCCCTACGGGGTGGCGTGAATGAGTTGCGGGCGAAAGGGGTGCGCGGGTGGCTGCCTCTCCCGTTCAGCCCCACAAAAACAAAAAAACGAGACGGCCACTGCCCCGTCTCGTTTTTTCTTAAAAAGAAGGAGAAAAACAGAACGTCTCGCCGGCGCCTGAATGCGAACGGAACCACCCCTCTACAAGTGATACCCTCCCTACGGATTCGGCAGGGCGCTCTGGTATTCTTCCTCTTTAGCTGTCGCTCGGAAGCTCTCGCTTTCGATGTACTTATAGTACACTATTTTTGTCGAATTTGCAAGATGCGTACTTGTACAACATGCTACATTTGCCCCACCTTGTTTTGTATAGTTTGCACAATCGTTCACGGATAATTCATACAAATAGCGCCCGGAGCGTTCAAAGCCCCAGGCGCAAGAAATATGCTGTTTTCAGACCGGAAAAGCGGGTTTTCTCCGCTTATTCCACAGGAACGATCCAGCCCTTGGTGTCGGGCAGCTTGCCCCACTGGATGCCGGTCAGCGTGTCATACAGCTTCTGGGTCAGCTCGCCGATGTGGCCGCCGCTGATGTGGGCAACCTTGCCCTCCCAATCCAGCTCCTTGACAGGGGAGACAACGGCAGCCGTGCCGGTGCCAAAGACTTCCTCCAGCTTGCCTTCGTCGGCAGCCTTCATGATGTCGGCAATGGCAACACGCTCCTCATGCACCTTGTAGCCCCAGTCCTTCAGCAGCTCGATGATGGAGCGGCGGGTGACGCCGGGCAGAACGGTGCCCACGCAGGGGGCCGTGTAGATCTCGCCGTCGATCTTGAACATGATGTTCATGGAGCCGACTTCCTCGACGTACTTCTTCTCAACGCCGTCCAGCCACAGCACCTGGGAGAAGCCGCGCTCCTCGGCCAGCTCGCCGGCCTTGATGGACGCGGCGTAGTTGCCGCCGCACTTCGTAAAGCCGGTCAGGCCCGGGGCGGCGCGGATGTACTCATCCTCAACATAGATGCGGACGGGGTCGAGGCCCTCGGCGTAGTAGGCACCGGAGGGTGCGCAGATGATGGCAAAGCGGTAATGCTTGGCGGCATGAACGCCCAGGCCCACATCGGTAGCGATGCAGAACGGGCGGATGTACAGGGACGCGCCGTCGGAGTGGGGCACCCAGTCGCGGTCCACATCGACCAGCGCCTTGACCGCCTGCACGAAGTCCTCCGGCGGGATGGGGGGCATGCCGAGACGGTCCGCGGAATCGTTGAAACGGTTCGCGTTGCAGTCGGGGCGGAACAGCTGGATCTTGCCGTCCGCGGTACGGTAGGCCTTCATGCCCTCAAAAATTTCCTGTGCGTAGTGGAACACGGTGGTAGCCGGGTCCATCTCCCACGGGCCATAGGGGACGATGCGGGCGTCATGCCAGCCCTCGCCCTCGGTATAGTCCATCAGGAACATGTGGTCGCTGAACTTCTTGCCGAAGCCGAGCTTCGACTCGTCCTGCGGCTTTTCCTTCGGATGGGTCGTTTTGGTGATTTTAATGTCCAACATAATTTCACACTCTCCCTTTTATATTCAAGCGCACCGCCGCACAGCAGTGCGGGTGATGATTAGGTTTATTATAGCGCTGTCGCGCGGCGAGTGCAAGCCCTTATTTACAAAATGTGTATTTTGTGTTGCAAAAAGCGCAATTCGCGTTTTCCCCGGCTTTCCACAGTTTTCAACAGCGCTGCTGTGGAAAATGTGGAAAATAAACGTTTTTTCTACGTAGATTTTCCCGGTTTTCCGCTTTTGAACGGGTCCGGGCGGCAGAGTTTTCCACGCTTTCCACGGAGTTTTCAACATTTCCACGGTGGATAACCGTTATACGCCGTGGATAACTCGGGGTGAATATACGGAATGTGAACGGGGTGTGAACAGAAAAAGCGGCCTGCCCGCCTGCCCCGCGCCCAACCAAAAAAGCGTGCCGCTCTCTTTCCCACAAGAGAGCGGCACGCAGTCCAAACTCAATTTTCTTTTCGGTGCACCACAAACATCACCATGCTGAACACCAGCATGAACGCTGCCAGCCCCGCCGCAATCAGCAAAATCAGCTGGAAGACCTTCACGTTAAAATTTGTCTGCAAATTCTCCCGCGCGGCGGAGACCACATCCGAACCGGAGGAAACCGTCGATTGGGCGTTATTGGCCATCTCCTCGGCGGCGGTCAGTGCGGCCTGGGCGGCGTCGGTGTCGCCCAACGCCTCCAGCGCGTCGGCCAGTGCCTGCCCGCCCATGGCAACCAGACGGTCATTCGTCTCGCTCTTGATCTTCTCGTGATTGACCGCGTTGGCCAGGTACTCGGCAAACAGGTCTGTTGCGCCGCGCACGGCGGGGGCGTAGTCGTCCTTGATCTGCCAGCCCTTGACGGTCCACATACCGTTCATGTAGAACAGCAGCTGCATACCGGAATCCTCCAGCAGAGCGCTGTACACGGCGTCCGCAAAGGCCGTGCTCGATGTATCCACCGTGCCGAAGCTCAGCGAGATGAACTCTTTAACGCGGTCATACTCGGTCAGATTCGCGTAGTAGCTGCGCAGCGCCTCGGCCAGGTCGGTGTCCTTTGTCACCTTGGAGCCGACGACGACGGAGTCGAGGTCCGCCCGCAGGTCCCCGTTGCTGAAGCGGCTCAGCGTGCCGTCATCGTCTTTATTAAAGGAAGCGCGCATCGCCTCGGCGTAGCCCGCGGCATCGCCGGCCTGGCCGTAATACTGCCTGGCCAGCTCCTCACAGTCGCCGCCCCAGCTGCCCGTGATGGGTATGCCGTTGTAGACAAGGTTCATCGACGCCAGCAGGTGCCCAAAGTCGATGCTCTCTCCGTTGGGCAGGACGACGGTGTTCATATTCTGCAGCGACGCCAACTCGGGGTCACTGCTGTTGACGCAGCTCTCAAACCCGGCGTCGCGCACACCGGCGGTCAGCTGCCAGATCGTGGAGTTGTACTCCCCCGTGCGGGTGTAGGCCAGCGTCAGCTCGATCGGGTCGGGCGTGTCGGCCTGACTGGCCGAGTACTCCCGCGCCAGCGCCTGCAGGCGGGACAGGCGGTCCAGCACCGTGTCGTAGTCCTCCGCATGGGCAGGCAGTGCCGCCGCGCAGAACAGCCCCAGCAGCACAAACAGCATAGCCAGCAGGCGGGGCATACGGTTCGCTATAGAATTCGTAGTCAAGCACCTCCGGTAAAACAGGACAAAAGCCGGGGCAAGGCTGCGCCTGCGCCCCGGGTCTGACTTTTTAACCAATTTGTAATCTTTAGTATACCACATCCGCCCCGGGTTTGTCACCTGTTTTTTTGTGTGTATTCTGTGCGTCTTGACTTTTTGCCCCGCATAGGCTTTAATAGAGGCATTACGGAGGTAATTCTATGCACAAACAAACGCATAAACGCGCTTTTTATACCCTTGCAGGCTGCATTGCCGCACTGGCGCTCTGCGTGGCGGCATCGCTTTTTCTGCTGACGCCCGCACCGAAAGCGCAGGACGTCACCATACCCGGCACGCGCGGGGACATTTACGCCACGGTACAGCTGCCCGGCAAGCTGGCCCGCGGGGAGGAGCTGCCGCTCGTCGTGCTCTGCCACGGCTTTACCGGCAGCCGCAGCGGCGACGGCCACTTTGCGCCGCTGGCCGACGATCTGGCCGCCCAGGGCATTGCGACGGTGCGGCTGGATTTTCCCGGCTGCGGCAACAGCACCGAGCCGTTCCCGGCCTACACGCTGTCCAACATGACCGACGACGTCGAGAGCGCCATCACCTACATGCAGCAGACCTACGGCACGGGCCGCACAGCGCTGGTGGGCCACAGCATGGGCGGACGGCTGGCCAGCCTCTACCCGCAGCGCAGGGGCGGCATCACGGCGCTGGCGCTGTGGAGCCCCGCCAACGGCGCGGGCCTGCGCGGCATGGAATTTTTGAACATCGACGACTTTTCCGCCGTGGAAGCGCTGGCCGCTGAGGCCGAGGCGAGCGGCAGCATCAGCACCTGGGGCGTCGATGTCAGCGGAACGCTGTTCACCGAGATGCGCGATTCCGACCCGAACGCCGCCCTGCGGGAGAGCGCCCTGCCGACACTTTTGACCTACACCGGCCAAGAGGGCATTTTGAGCGACACGACCCAGGCCGAGACGATAGCCGCCGTCGAGAGCCTGCCCGACGGCAGGGTCGTGCTGGAGCCGTTTGCCGAGGGGAACCACAACTATCTATCCGAGGACGCCGCCACCGCCGCCGCGCTGGACAAAGTGCTGCGGGAGACGACAGTGGCGTTTTTGGTGGAGTATTTGAAGTAGGCCCGCTGCGCCTGCGAGGCCGACAGGAACGGGCACCTGACGAAGCCCTTTGAGACCGTGACCGGCTGAAAACATCGGTAAAATACAGAAAGAAAGCAAAAACCGCGGAGAAGCGCAAACTTTTCCGCGGTATTCTTATTGCAGATTTACCAGCACATAGTCCCCGCAATCGACAATCGCCCCCGCCCGGGGGTATCCCGGCAGGTCGTGGGCGTCGGCGTAGGTCTGCGCCTGCTCATGCAGGGCAGCGCTGTGGGTCATGTCCAAAGCAAAGCCATAGTAGCGGAACAGGTGCTCCGCTGCCTGGCCGTAGACGTCGTCCACCTCGGAGAAGGCCGTGACCGACCAGTTCAGCACCGAGTTGCAGTTGGTCTCGACGTACTTGACGGTGTCGCCGCTCTCCCAGCTCGTGTGCTCACGGAAGAAGCGGTACAGCGGGTGCTGCATCGGGTCAGCCGTCGTGTACCGGGTGATATTCTCCCCCAGCGTGTAACGGCCCACCAGCACCACGGGCTTGTCGGTGCCGTAGTCGCGCACAAGCTCAGTGCCCAGAGTGCGCACCACGGCGGCCTCCTGCTCGGAACGCTGGTAATCGACGGCCAGCAGATGGTTCAGGTACATAGCCTGGTGCAGACAGAGCAGCACCGCCAGCAGCTGCACGCTGCCCAGCAGCACAGCCCGCCGGGCCGCAGCGCGGCGCAGCAGCTCATACACGGCCAGCCCCACCAGCGCCACAAACAGCGCAAACACCTGGCAGGTGCGGTAGGGCGAGTACCGCCCCTGCACAAACGACAGCAGCACCAGTGAGAACAGCGTCCCCGCGCCGGTGAGCAGCAGCAGGGGCCGCTTTTTGCGCACCGCCAGCACGATGACCAGAGCAACAAACACCGGCACCGCCACCGCCAATTCAGCAATGGGCAGGTAGAAACAGCCGCGCAGTGCGTAGTTAATCAGAATGCTCTTGACAAGCAGCTTTGCAAGATAGATAAATGGGTAGAATGCCCACAAAATTTCGGTGGCTCCGTTGGCCGCAGCCTGCGGCGGCAGCACAAGATGGATGCCCGTCGTCACCAGCACGCGCAGGCAGAGCCCGCCGACCAGCGCCGCCGCGTACCACAGTCCCTCGGTCAGGACTGCCGCAAACCGCGGGCGCTCGGCGGCCAGCAGCTGCTCCAGCGTTAAAAGCACAAAGACAGCCAGCACAAACACCGCCGCCAGTGACTCATAGGACGAGCAGACCACCATCAGGCAGAGCGCCGCCGCGCCCATGCGCAGAGCCCTGCCGCGCCACAGCACGCCGGGCTGGCGCGCGTCCCACAGCAGATTCAGCGCAGCGGCGTCCAGCAAATAGCCGCCGCAGACGCAGACATTCGCGCCGCTGTACTCCCAAATTTCGTTCATCAGCGGGTAGGAGACAAACAGGCAGGCAAACAGCCCATAGCCGAACATGCTGATGCGGTCCTGCGCGGCCTTGCGCAGCAGCGCACAGAAGCTCACCGCCGCCAGCGCCAGCAGCAGCGCCGCCAGCAGGTCAATGCCAAAGGCATAGCTCGGCTCGGCCCTGCCGTAGCCCAGCACCGCGGCCCAGAGGTTCATGCCGAACCGTCCGGTGGACAGCATGACGCCGCCCGTGCCGATGTAGCGGTCCCCTTCCAGCGAGTCAATGCTGACCCGTGTCGTGGCGATGGCATAGCCGTAGCTGAGCAGCAGGGTCAGCCCCAGCGCCGCGCGGAATTTCGCGTTTTTCAGGAAATAACCAAACTCCTGCTTCATGCCGGTCACTGGTCGTCCGGCCCAAAGTTGAGGCGTTCTTCCTCCACAACGAGCGGGCGGTTCATGATGCGGGTGTTCATAGCCATGACGTACTCACCCAAAAAGCCCAGGAACGCCAGCTGAATGCCGCCCATAAAGAAGATGGCGATCATCGTCGGCGCGTACCCGGCGCGGAAGCTCTGCCAGAACAGCAGCTTGGCAATCAGATAGAACAGGCCGACCAGAAAGCTCAGCCCCGCCACCAGGAAGCCCGCGAACGTTGCAATGCGCATACCGGCCTTGGTGTAGCTGGTAAAGCTCAGCATAGCGGCGTCGTACAGGCTGTACCAGTTGTTGTGGGTCTTGCCCGCGCGGCGCTGGGGCTGGGTGTACTCGATTTCCTTGCGCTCGGGGCCCAGCTCGGCCACAATGCCGCGGATGAAGGGCGTCGGGTCCTTCAAGTTGCGCAGCGTCTGGATAAAGCTCTTATCGTACAGGCCAAAGCCGGTGAACTGCTCGATCTGCTCGCAGCTGCTCATCTTCTTGATGAGCTTGTAGTAGCAGCCGCGCAGCCAGTACATGACCGGGTTTTCCTTACTCTGGGTCTTGCGGCCAATGACGATTTTGTAGCCCTTTTCCCACTCGGCCACAAACCTGGGGATCATCTCCACAGGGTCCTGGAAGTCGGCGCACATCGTGATCGTGCAATCGCCGGAGGTGTGGATCATGCCGTAGTACGGGCTGTTGAACTGGCCGAAGTTCTTGACGTTGAAGATGGCCTTGACGTGCTTGTCCTCGGCGCAGATCTGCCGGATGATGGCACGGGTGCCGTCCTCGCTCTTATTGTCGATGAACAAAATCTCATAGTCGTAGTTCGGGCAGCTCTTGACCAGCTCATCGCGCACAGCCTCATAGATGGGGCGGGCGTTCTGCTCCTCGTTGTAGCAGGGGATCATTACCGAAATCGTCTTTTTCTCACTCATTTTGTCTCTTTCCTTACCCACTCAATGGTTTCGCGGATTCCTTCTTCAAACGGGGTCGCGGGCCGCCAGCCGGTGTCCTCCTGTAAGGCCGACGTGTCCGCCTGCAGGTGCATGACCTGCAGCGGGCCGTAGGGGACCTCCCCCAAGCCCAGCGGCAGCGCCGGGTCGATGGCGTCGCGCAGCGCCTCGATGTAGTCCTTCAGCGGGCGGGCCGTGCCGCTGCCCAGCGGGTAGACCCTGCCGTCCTGCCCGCTGACGGCCAGCGCGTAGAACGCAGCTGCCGCGTCGGCGGCGTACAGGTAGTCCCACTGCTGGATGCCCGCGGTCAGAGCGGGCTTCTCGCCGTGCAGCAGCTTACGGATGGTGCCGCTGATCATCGTGGCCGGACCGTCGTGCGGGCCGTAGACGCTCAAAATGCGCGTCCAGATGTGGGCCATGCCCAGCGTCTGGCACTCGACGCGGCTCATCTGGCCGGCGCACAGCTTGGCCATGCCGTAGCCGTTCTCCGGGAAGCAGGGGGTCTGCGCGGTCAGCACACCCTCCACGCGGCCATACTCGGCCTGGCTGCCGGCTCCGATAAAGACCTGGCAGCCCAGCTGCGCTGCGGCGCGGCAGGCCGCAATGGTGTAGCGGATGTTCTCGATCTGCGCCGGCATGTCGTTGCGGCCCGGGCCGATCGTGTGCGCCCACGCAAAGTGGAAGAACGCATCGGCCTTTTCCGGGATCAGCTCCGGCAGCGCGGCCAACTCCGCCGCATCGCAGGGCACCACATGCAGCCGCGCGTCCTGCGGCAGCAGCGCCGCCCGCGCACTGCCCGGGTGGGTGACCGCGTAGACCGTCACGCCCTCCGCCAGCAGCTTTGCACACAGCGCCATCCCGATTGCCCCCGTAGGGCCGGTGATGATGGCGGTGTGGATTTGTCTTTGAATGCTTGCCATTTTTGAATCACGCACTCCCTTACACTTCCGGCATCAGCGGGATGAACATCTGCTTTTCCAGCTCCTCACGCGGCAGGAAGGGGGCCAGGTCCTCCAACGGGGGGCTGACCAGCGTGCCGTCGGGCAGGCGCTTGGTGCTGCTCTTGGGCTCCCAGACCTGCTTGGTGTCGGTGAAAATCTCGCAGAAAGCCGGGCCGTCCAGTGCCAGCATCGTGTCCACGGCCTGCTTCATCTCGGCGTTGCTGTGGGCGCTGTAGTAGGGGTAGCCAAACGCCTTTGCAATCTTTTCAAACTCCGGGAAGGACAGGTCGCCGCTCTCGGGGCCGATGCCGACCTTGCAATGCTCCTTGAAAAGGTTGTTCTGCGTCAGGCGGATAGAGTGGTAACCGTTGTTGTTGATGAGGAAGATTTTGATCGGCAGCTTGTTCGTCAGAATGGTCTGCAGTTCCTGCAGGTTCATCATGATGGAGCCGTCGCCCTCGAGGCAGATCGTCGGGCGGCGTCCGCCGCCGATGCAGGTGCCAATGGCTGCGGGCAGACCGTAGCCCATGCTGGCAATGGCGCTGTTGTTTGCCATCCGGCTGCCCTTCTGGATGACATACGCCTGGTTACCGACGACACAGCACGCACCGTTGGAGACCGCGGTCAGGCTGTTCTCCGGCAGGCGACTGCTTAAATAGCGCACAAAGGCGTAGACGTTGGCGGTCTCGCCGTTTTCCTCCCACTGGCGGGGCAACACGGCGGGGTAGTCGCGTTTCCAGCGCTGGCAGGTGGCCAGCCACTCGCCGCCCGCGTTCACGGGGGCCGCGGCAGCCTTATCCAGCTTGGTCAAAAAGTCCTTCGCGTCGGCCCAGACCGGCATTTCGACGTGCAGGGTCGGCTTTTTCAGCTCGGCCTGGTCAATGTCCACCATGATGACCTCTGCCGCGCGGGCCCAGGTCTTCCAGTTGTAGCCGACCTGGCGAATAGAAATGCGCGTGCCTACGGCCAGAATCAAGTCTGCGTTTTGGATAGCCCAGTTGCCCGGGCGGTCACCCATGTTGCCGGCGCGCCCGCAGTACAGCGGATTGTCATCCTCGATGAGGTCCACGGCGTTCCAGTAGGTGACGATGGGGATGTTGAGCTTTTCCGCCACGGAGCGGAACGCCGCATACCCGCCGGACAGGCGGATGCCATAGCCCGCGTGGAACACTGGCCGTTTGGCGTTCTTGATTTTTTCCAGAATCGTCCGGATCGTGGCGTCGTCCACCGACGGGGGCAGCTGGGCGTCATCCTCGGCGGGGTCATAGCCGCGCAGCTCGTCAGTCTCGATGTAGCCGCCCTGGAAGTTGACCGGGATGTCCAGCCAGACCGGGCCGGGGCGGCCCGTTGTAGCCAGATGCCACGCCTTTTCCAGCAGGTAGCGAATGTCCTTGGGGTCCTCCAGCATGGCGGCGAACTTCGTCATGTACTGGACGGACTTGGTGATGTCGTACTCCTGGTCGCCCATGGCGCGCAGCGGCGTGCCGGTGTACTGCAAGGCGTACCGGGCCGTGGTGTCATAGCGCACCTGGCCGGAGACGATGAACATGGGGATGGAGTCCAGCCAGCCGCCCACGACACCGGTCAGCGCGTTGGTGCCGCCGGGGCCGGTGGTCACGCAGACCGCCGCGATCTTATTTTCCAGCCGGGCGTAGGCTTCCGCCGCAATGGCGCAGGCCTGCTCATGGTGGTTGTAGGTCACATGCAGCCGGGGGTTATGGCCCAGCGCATCGTTCAGGTGCATAGCGCCGCCGCCCACGACGGAGAAAACATCCGTCACGCCGCGTGCCGCCAGAAAATCCGCCACATAATCCGCTAAACGCTGTTTCATTGGGTTGCTCCTTTTCCATTCAGTCAATTTTCAGGAACCAATACCGGGTGGCCGTCCGTTCCCTTTGTCCATTCGACAAGCGTAATCGCTTCTTCTGCGCCGCTCTCGCTGTTTGCTTTATTCTTTTCTCTTACTGCGGCATTCAGACGCTTCACCAGGAAATCACTGTTGAAAACATCTTCGTCGGCATAGCTGACACGCTTTTCTTGAATAGCGGGTCTATCAAGCAGGCTTGTCTTTTGACCCGTCAGCTGATAAACATTCTCTACCATAATTGAGCTATTATAGGCGATTGCATCCGCGTTTTCGCCACCAGTCAGCGCACCGGCACTAACACAGTTTACAACACTACCAGCGAAGTTATCGGTAATGCCACCAGCGCGCGAGCCCGTGACATTCACATCCGTAAAGCAGTTCATAATCTCTGCCTCCGGGTTGACTGCATAGCTGGCAATTGCTCCAACACAGTCGCCAGTCAGGCTGCCCGCTTCAAGCCCCAGATTGTAAACAGCCCCTTCGAGACGTCCAAACAGACCGACATCCTCTGTAGCCTTGCCCTGAATGCTCAGATTGCGGATAATATGTCCCTTGCCATTGTAGGTGCCGTAAAAATAGCTTTCCCCGCTGAATGCACCAATGGGCGTAAATTTTTTACCGTCCATATCAATGTCAGCGGTCTGTTCAACATACTGATCTGCAAAGCTCATGCCGCGGTTGACATAATTGCTGAACGCCTGCAAATCCTCCGCCGACTGAATCAGATACGGCTCTTCCTCGGTTCCCTTTCCTTCCAAGGTGAAGCTACCCCAGTCTGTCTCGTCTGCCAGCTTGTACACCTTGATCTTACCGGTTCTTTCCTCACCATACACGCCCAACAGGGTGTAGCGTGTGCCCAGCAGTCGTCCAAAATTCTTTTCCAGCTCGCGCTGCTTCAATTTCTCACCATTGCGGTAACTTTCTTCGTGAACCTTCTTGCAGTTTGGAACATCATCCTTCCAGATTACAATGTCAGGCAGATTTTCCTGTAGCAGCTCGTCCTCCTGCAAAACGTACTGGTCGTCTACCACGTCATAGAACAGAACCGGAACAAACGTATCCATTGTATAGCGGTTTGTCAGAATATTAAAGAGCTTTACATAGGGATAGCCAAAAATCGTTGCATCTTCTGTTGTGTTTTCAAGAATCAGCTGTGTGATGTCTTCCAACATCTTGTCGTCCTCCGCAGAAAAACGGAAGCCTCGCAGCGCGGGGATGCCGGTGGCGTAGATTTTTTTGTCATACTCTGCCTGTTCACAGCCCCACCAAGAATAGGAACATACGACCTTCTGTGCAATACAAGCCATCGAAAGTACTGTGCACAGCGCAATCGTACCGATTTTGACCGATTTTTCCGTAACTTTATCTGTAAATACGCTGTTCAGCCCAACACACAGAACAAACGGCATAGCCAACATAATCCCATGGTAGGAAATTTCTGATGCCGATGCCATACTGGCTGCATATATCGTAGAAAATGCCGCACAGGCCATCCAAAAGTGCTCACGTGCATAGCCGTCATTGCCATCCGCTTTTATTTTCATAAGGGAGCGGGCAATCAGATATAGATCCAAAAAGCTGATGATCGTATACAGCGTACCAGTCACACTCTTAAACAGCGTGCCTGATTCATAGATTGCTTCCAATAAGCTCCCGTTATCTTCGCCTAATGACGCATAACGGGCCGTAACCAGAATAGTCACCACATAGGCGGCACACAGACCGTAAAATACATCATGCATTATCTTGCTGCCGCTTCTGCGCTTTTGGCTGTACGCCAGCAACAGTAGCAACCCTCCACCGATGACAACGGCTTGGACGCTTTTCGTACCAACGAGCACTTCGATAAAGTCGTTCGCAGCCTGCCTTTCCAAAACATAGCCGCCGCCTATGACCAGCAGCAAGAGCATCCGTCCTGCTGTCTGACTCTCGTTTTTCTGCGCCAGTGTTATGGCAGCTACACACCCCACCATCAGTAAAAATACCGGCGCATTGATTGTCCAGCCCGTAAAGATTTTCAGCAAAATGGCAAGCGGACTGCCTTTGCCTCCCGTGTGCATAAAGACCTGCTGAAAGAACGGAAGCAACGCGCCATTGACGGCAAGGATTCCCATGGCCACGACGAACACCAGCAAAAAGCCAAGTATGACCGCCGCACAATATTGCAGAAAGCCTTTGTCTTTTTTCTTCCAGCAGTAGACACTCAAAGCCAGCAGATAACTAACCCCCGCAGCTGCAAAAATCGTCTGCTTGTTCAGAAAGAGCAGCCCCAGCATAGCGCCGGCAGCAAACAGGTATTTCCCGGCGGCTTTCTTATCTGCCGCCTCTGCAAATCCCAGAACACAATAGAGCAGCAACACAGACAAAAACGGAATCGTCTGGTTATAATCACCGAATAAATCGTAGACAGAGGCCGTGCACAGAATCGCAGAGAAGGCACACGCTGCAAAGGCGGCATATCTATTGAAATACCGGCAGAGCAGCCGAAACATCAACTCATAAATAGCAATCCGCTGTACCAGCCACCACGCACGGTAAATGAACAGGCTGCCAAACGACAGCTTCCAGAGCATCACATCAATCAGGATGTTCAGTGGCGGCAGGTAATAGTAAAAATCGCGGTATGGAAATTTCCCGTGCAATACCAGCTCTGCATAGTTTACATTCCAGCCTTCCGTAATGGGCATCGTGTTGGCGAAATAAATTGAGGAATAGGCCAGAATCACCACACAAAGCAGTGCAGCCAATACCCAGCCTCGCGCGTTCTGGCGCTTATTCGTATGTGGTTTTTCCATTACTAATTGCATCGTGCTTGTTCTCACTTTTCCTTAAATGTCCACAGCTTGTTGATAACAAAGTTCAGCGGAATCGTCACCAGCAGGTTGACGATGGGCGCAATGGATTTACTGACGCTGAAGAACGCAACCTCAATCCAGAGCAACACATTGGACAAAATCGACGTGCCGCCGTAGCTGACATAGGTCTTGCCCAGCCGCTTCAGCTTGCTGCGCCAGTCATTGGCGTTGCCGGTAAATACAAATTTGTCGTTCCAGAAAAATGCGTTGGCAATGCTCAGGATCGTGCCCAGGATGCTGCCGACCATATACAGGTCCGGGCTGATCCACAGGAAGATATAGTAAACTGCCATGGACACAGCCGTGTTGCTTACGCCCACCAGGCCGAACTTGATGAACTGCTTGAACAGCTCCACAAATTCCTCTTTATTTTTTGCGCCCAGCAGGGCCAGCAATTTCTGCATAGTGTATGTTTCCTTCCGTTATTCGGTTTCCTCCACAGCGCCCTCACTGGCGACCACCAGGTTTGCCACCGTGAAGGTACCATTCTTGCGCGAGGACGCATCATAAACCGCCATCGGGCCGTCATAGCTCACATCGATTTGGGTCTGGCCGGGGGCCACATCTACCGTGTAGCACACGGTCTGCCCCTCATGGTCGATCTTAATATCCGTCTGCTTCTGCTTCCCGGTTGTACCATCAGCATCTTCCAGATTCGGTGCTTCAAACGTCATCGTATAGGCGCGCTTTAAATCCATGCCGTAGCCTGTCTGGAACGTGACCGTCATCTTTTGCGTAAATGGCGCGTGGTTGTAAATCATAATATACGCGCCGTGGCCGCTCCATGTTGCCTCTACCGGGTTGCCGTCGCTGTCCTGCACGTCCTTCTGCCGGATGCCCTCGGCATCCAGTCGGCCGTTGTAGCTGTAGTCAAAGCCCCAGTTGTGGGTGCGCTGCCACAGCTGCTGGCCGCCCACACCGGCCACCGCCACACAAACGGCCAGCAGCACCGTGGCTGCCGGGTGTCCGTGTGCCGGTTTGACCGGCTTTTCCGCACAGCGTACACGCACCCCCTGCACCGCCTGGACAAAGCACCAAGCAATGAGCAGCAGCAGCATGGCATGACAAATCGTGTTGCGCGGTACAAAGGACGGCTCCATCTGATCCCGCCGGAACAGCGGCAGCGGCAGCACCGGCACCATCAAGGCCAGATAGGGCAGCACGTTGTCCATGCGCAGCTCATGCTCCTGCTCCATAAACAGGAACAGCGGAATCAAAAACAGGCACCATACATAATCATACTGGGACTGGAACATCAGCATCGCCAGAATGATTGCTGTAATGCGCTTCCACTCCTTATCCATAAAAAAGCTGCACACCAGCAGCACCGCAGCCAGCACAATGCCCAGCAGTGCGTAGCTGCCATAGCCCAGCTGCGTGCCCAGCAGCTTGTCCACCGCATGTCCAGCCTCTGCCAAAATGTTGGAGAAACCGTTGCCGATCCACGGTTCACCTCTGCTGCCGCTAAAATCAAACAGTACACGGAACCACAGTGTGAGGCCAAACAATCCTTCATTGAAGAAGAACAGCGGGAAGCACAGGCAGACAACACCGTACAGCACCGTGCGCACCGCGGCCAGATAGTTTTTATCGCGCAGCAGCAGCACGCCCAGAAACGCCGGGTACAGCTTGAAACCGGCGGCAATCGCCAGTGCCAGACAGGCCAACTCCCGCAAAAGTGGTTTTTCTGAATTGCGGTACAGGATAAAAAATGCCATTAACGGCCAGCACAGCAGCAGAATATTGCCGCGTTCCAGGCCGTACAGCACCCCATAGCTGAACACTGCACAGAATGCCAGCAGCTTTTTCCGCCCCGCGCAGCTGCGCGTCAGGAGTTCCGTCATCGATACAATTCCTAAGACCACCACGATAACAAAGATGATAAACAGCATCATCGTCGCTTGCTGTAGACGCAAATCCCGTTCTGTTCCCTTCATGTTGAGAGACGAGATAAACGATTCCGTCCACGTAGCTGATTGTGTCTTTGGCACAAGCAAATACAGCACATAGAAAAACAGATTCGCAAGCGGCGGGTACAGCGTATCGAACTGCCCGTAGGGCATACGTCCGCGCATATACTCAATACTATGGAAAAAGTCCATACCGGTATCGGTGACATCATAAAAGAAGAATCGATGCAGCAGCGCGCCACGGCTGGCCAGCAGGGCAAGCAGCAGCACCGCCAGACAGGCCACCGTCGCCCAGCAGTAAATCTGCATAGGCGTCAGCCGCCTGTTTTTGTCCAACCGCAGTCCGGGTGCGCGGGTCATTTTCACTTTTTGCTGCATCATAGGGGTGCGTACCTCGTTGTCAAAATTTTACTGATTCACAGCCTCGATAATCGTCTTGGCCATGTAGTCGATCATCTCGTCGGTCATGCCGGGGTAAACGCCGACCCAGAAGGTGTTGTTCATGATAAAGTCGGTGTTGGTCAGCTCGCCCGCCACGCGGTAGGCGTCGGTGCCGCGGATCTGGTCAAAGCAGGGGTGCTTGATGAGGTTGCCGCTGAACAGCAGACGGGTCTGCACGTTGTGGCTCTCCACATAGCGGGTCACGTCGTTGCGGTTCAGACCGCTCTCCGGCTTGACAGAGATCAGGAAGCCGAACCAGGACGGGCGGCTGTTGGCAGCCGGCTCCGGCAGGATCAGCTTGTCGGCGGCGGGCTCCAGCGCGGCGCGCAGGCGGTCCCAGTTGTGGCGGCGGCGCTCAATAAAAGAGGGGAACTTCTTCAGCTGCTCGCAGCCGATGGCGGCCTGCATGTCGGTGACCTTGAGGTTATAGCCAAAGTGGCTGTAGACGTACTTGTGGTCGTAGCCCTTGGGCAGCTCGCCGAACTGACCGTCAAAGCGGTGGCCGCAGAAGTTATCCTGGCCGGAGGGGCAGATGCAGTCGCGGCCCCAGTCGCGGAAGGAGAGGATCAGGCGGTTCAGCAGCGGGTTGTTGGTGTAAACGCAGCCGCCCTCGCCCATTGTCATGTGGTGCGGCGGGTAGAAGCTGGACGTGCCGATGTCGCCCCAGGTACCGGTAAAACGGGTCTCGCCGTTGATGGTGTACTGGGTGCCCAGCGCGTCGCAGTTGTCCTCGACCAGCCACAGGTTGTGGGCGTCGCAGAACGCCTTGACTGCGGACAGGTCAAACGGGTTGCCCAGCGTGTGGGCGATCATGACAGCCTTCGTCTTGGGGGAGAGGGCTGCCTCGAGCTTGGTGACGTCGATGTTGTACTGGGGCACGGTCACATCCACAAACACGGGCACCGCGCCGTACTGGATGGCCGGGGTCACGGTGGTGGGGAAGCCGCAGGCCACGGTGATGATCTCATCGCCCTTCCTGATCTGGCGGTCACCCAGCTCGGGGGCGGTCAGCGCCATGAAGGCGATCAGGTTGGCGGAGGAACCGCTGTTGACCAGATGGGCGAACTTAACGCCGATCCACTTAGCGAACTCCTTCTCGAACTGGTCGGCAAAGCGGCCCGTCGTCAGCCAGAAGTCCAGCGTGGCGTCAGTCAGGGCGCACATTTCCTTCTCGTCAAAGACGCGGGCAGCGTAGGTGATGCGGTCACCCTCCTGATAGGGGGTCTTTTTCTCCTTGAAGTCGTGATAATACTCGGCGACCATCGCCTTGATCTGCTCGCGGGCTTCTGCCTCATTCTTCCATGCCATAGGTTTTTCTCTCCTTTTATTGTTTTTCATAATAGTAATAGGTCGTTGGTTTCACACCGCCAGCCGATGTGAAGGTCGTCTGCAGCTGGTATCCGAGCATGTCGGGCGTGTAGCCATTCTGCCCCAGATAGACCCCCAGTATGTCATCCACGACAAAGCTCGGCTGGGCCTTCAACTCTGCCAGAATATGAGGGAGTAATTTTTCGGTATCTGCCACGCCGTAATCCGCAGCATCCACATAATGTCCGTAGTTGTCCCAGCCTGCTGCATGGTAGATGATTCCCACATCGCGGCCAACCGCAAAGGTGTTGTCCGGTATATTGGCAGAGAAATTCTCCACCTCCGCATAGATGCCGCGGGTGCTGAACGCACCGCGCTCCTGCAGAATCACTGTATTTATCACGCCGCCGGGCAGCTGTGCCGTAAGCACGCAGAGCACCAGCAGCACGGCCAGTCCCACAGACTGTGCCGCCGTGCAGTACAGGCCGCCCAGCTTCTTGCGTAGCCCCTCCCCGTCCGTCAGCGCCTGCAACGGGAAGCACAGACAAAGCAGTGCCTCCGGCAGGCAGATCTCCAGATTCATCCAGGCGGAGCGGTTTGCATAGTAACTGAACGATACCAGCCCCAGTACCGACAGGCAGGCCGCAAATGGGGCAATGTTCTCCGTTTTGGCTATTCTTCCGATAGCGGTTGTCTGAAACAGCGACCATGCCAGCACGGCCAGCATAAGCAGCAGCACAAACACCCACGGGCGCACGCCCAGCTCGAGCGGGTAGCCGATGGAGCCATCCATATAATTGCTGCTGTACAGCGGGTAGAAAAACACCTTGAAGATCGGTGCTCCGCCGCAGGCCAGGTTATACAAATTTGTCAGGCCAATGGCCCCCAGCACTGCCAGCACAGCGCCCAGCAGCAACGCGCCGTAGCGCTTCCACTGGCTGCGGGCGTACCATGGCTCCTGCTGCCACCAGCGGACGATGCAGCCCGCGCACCAGCCGATGATACAGAACAGACCGCTCTCGGTGCTCCACAGCACTGCCAGCATGCACAGAAGCCAGCCGCCCCAGAACCGAGCCGTTTTTTTCGACTGCTTTTTCCGCAAACAGAACAGCATATAGGCCGTCAGCAACATCGGGAATACCAAACGGTGAGGCTGCAGCTGCCAGTAATTCGTCCGTCTGTATGCAAACGGAATGACCGGCACAACCAGCGCCATCAACAGGCGTACCCAGTTCTTTTTTATCAGGTGATGGATGCAGTACAGCATGGCCAGATCCGTCACAACGCCGACCAGCGCGATCAGGAATTGAATAACAACAGCCTTTGCACCGAAGATCTTCATCGGCAGCAGGAAGAACAGTCCGTAGTGGCCGTAGATGCCTGTCGTCAACTCCTCATAGGGGATGCCGTCAGCCACGTTGTAGATGCTTTCCAAATACGCCTCACCGTGGTACGGGTCTCCCTCAAACGTATTGACGATCCATACGCCCAAGAAGTACATCACTGCCGAAAAGCCGTAGCAGCCCCAGGTCACCCACCGCGGGCAATCCTTACCCGTCAGCAGCAGATAGACTGCTGCAGCAAAAAAGAGCACCGTAAGCAGGTAATACAGCGGCACCAGCTGCGGTGTCGTCAGGGATGACTGCACCGCTGTAGGCCCCGCAAACTCCTTGGATACACCAATGTTCGCGTAATAGATAAGGTAAGCGGCTGTCACCAGCGCAGATGCCACAAGGGCCGCTGCCGCGCCGCGGCCCTGCAGACGCGCGTCGCAGGCTCGCACAATGCCGCGCTCCTGCGGCAGAATGCGGGCAAAAAGGTTGCCGAACAGCAAAAGCGAAACGCCGAACAGTACTAGAACCACGGCATAGTTGACCATGTTGCTGTTGATGGGCCACGGCTGGCCGCCCCATACATGCGTCAGCCAGGAAATCAGATAGACTCCGCCTACCAAAGCCGAAATGACATAAGCGCTTGCTATGCTCCTCTGTTCCTTTGTCATTTCTGCCCCTCTAAGAAGCTGTTGATTTCCTTTTCCATCTCCGCCGGGACGTCGCCGTTGGCAAGCCAGATCTTGCTGAAGGCGACGGTCTTTTCCATGCACTCGGCCATGTGCCAGCGCGGCGTCCAGCCGAAGGTCGTTTTCAGCTTGCTGCAGTCCAGCTTCAGGAAGTTGGCCTCGTGCGGGGCATTGGCCTCGGCCTGATTCTCCCAGGCGGCGTCGCCGCCCCAGGCCCGGCAGAACAGATCCACCAGCGTGCCGGTGGTGACGCAGTCGCAGTCGTCGGGGCCTACATTATAGTAGCCCGCAAAGCGGCTGTCCTCGTACTGGCGCTGGGCGATCAGCAGGTAGGCCGCCAGCGGCTCCAGCACATGCTGGTACGGGCGGGTCGAGTAGGGGTTGCGCACGCCGATCTTACGGCCCGCGGCCATGGCGCGGACGCAGTCGGGGATGATGCGGTCATTGGCAAAGTCGCCGCCGCCGATGACATTTCCCGCGCGGGCCGTCGAGACAGCCACGGTCTTATCGGCAAAAAAGCTGTTGATGTAGGAGTGCGTCGCCAACTCCGAGCAGCTCTTGCTGTTGGAGTAGGGGTCGAAACCGTCCAGCGGCTCGTTCTCGCGGTAGCCCCAGGCCCACTCGTTGTTGTGGTAAACCTTGTCGGTGGTGACGTTCAGCACCGAGCGGGGCACTCTGCCCTGCTGCCGGGCCAGCCGCACACATTCCAGCAGGTTGACCGTACCCATAACGTTCGTCTCATAGGTGTAGCGCGGGTCCTTGTAGCTGTCGCGCACGATGGGCTGCGCGGCCAGGTGCAGCACAATGTCGGGCTGCGCCGCGTCAAAAGCGGCCTTCAGCGCGTCAAAGTCGCGGATGTCGCCGATGACGCTGTGCATCTTGTCCTCGACGCCGGCGATGGAGAAAAGGTTCGGCTGCGTCGGCGGCTGCAGGCTGTAGCCCGTGACCTCGGCCCCGGCCATCAGCAGCATCTTGCAGAGCCAGCTGCCCTTGAAGCCGGTGTGACCGGTGACGAACACCCGCTTGCCGCGGTAAAATTCAGGATCGTAATGTACCATCATCAATCCTCCCATTTTTTCCAGGGCGCGTTGCCGGTGGCAAGCATTTTCTCCAGGACCTGCTTCTCGCGGGCGGTGTCCATGCACTGCCAAAAGCCCTTGTGGATATAGCTCATCAGCTGGCCCTCCTCGGCCAGCTTCTGCAGCGGCTTCTGCTCAAAGACGCAGGCGTCGCCGTCCAGATAGTCGAAAATCTGCGGCTCCAGCACCATATAGCCCGCGTTGATGAGCGCGCCGTCGCTGGCCTTCTTTTCACGGAAAGAACGGACAGAATTATCCTCGGCAATATCCAGAACGCCCTTCTGTTGCTCCTGCTGAACGGCGGTCAGCGTGGCGATCTTGCCGTTCTCGCGGTGGAATGCCACCAGCTTGGCAATGTCCACATCGCAGACGCCGTCGCCGTAGGTCATCATGAAGGTCTCATTGCCGATGTAGGGACGAATGCGTTTGATGCGCCCGCCGGTCATCGTGTTGAGGCCGGTGTCCACAACGGTGACCTTCCACGGCTCGGTGTGGTGGTTGTGGACGATCATCTCGTTCTGGCCGCGGGTGAAATCAAACGTAATATCGCTGGTATGCAGGAAGTAATCCGCGAACCACTCCTTGATCATGTGCTGCTTGTAGCCCGCGCAGATGACAAAGTCGTGAAAGCCGTAGTAGGAATATTCCTTCATGATATGCCACAGGATGGGCATGTTGCCGATTTCGATCATCGGCTTGGGCTTGTAGACGCTTTCTTCGCTGATGCGCGTGCCAAGGCCGCCAGCCAGGATTACTACTTTCATAATGCGCTCCTTTATTGTTTTGTGAGCCGGTCAGTCCGTCGGTGACCGGTTTGCTCCCGTGCGCTCTGCCTCGTTTGGGCAATTTTACACACTTATTCATAATGAAGAGTATAACACACCCTCTCTGTAATTGCAACAATTTACGCCCGTCTGCGCCGTGCCAAAATCATCGGTTCAAAGTCAATATTTTTGTCCAGAACCCACAAAAGGCCGTCATTCGCACATTTTTTGCGCTTTTGCGTTCCAGATTTTACATACTGTATTTTCGCAAAAAAATTCCCCGCCGCCGGGGTGCGGCGGGGGGGATTTTTCATTGTGGAGCTGTAGGGAGGTGGCGTCCTCGGCGACCCGGGCCGTCCGCCTTACTGCTGCTTAAAATAATACACTGCACCGACAAGGCCGGCGTCGTTCTGGAGGGCGGCGGCCTTCAGCTCCAACCCCTCGGCGAAGGCGGGCATGATGCTTTTGCGCACCTGCGCGGCCAGCGGGTCGATCAGAAGCGCCTGCTGTGCACTGACGCCGCCGCCGATCAGGATCAGCTGCGGGTTGAAGATGTGTACAAGGCCCGCAAGGCCCTGGGCGATCTCGTTGATCCAGCCGTTGAGCACAGCCAGCGTGCGAGCGTCGCCCGCGGCGGCAGCCTCAAAAATCGCACGCCCGTCGGGCGCGTCCAGCCCGGCCTTCTGGGCGCTGCGGACCAGCGCCGTTGTGGCGGCGTAGCGCTCATAGCAGCCGATGGCCCCGCAGGTGCAGGCCACGCCGTCCAGCGCGTGCAGACGGAAATGCCCCAGCTCGCCGCCAAGGCCGCGCGCACCCTCCAGCAGACGTCCGCCGGTCAGGATGCCGCCGCCGACGCCGGTGCCCAGCGTCACACCGATGACATCGGTACAGCCCTTAGCCGCACCGGCCCAGACCTCGCCCAGCAGCATACAGTTGGCGTCGTTGGCGACGGTGACGGGCAGGCCGAAGGCACGCTCCAGCGTACCTTTAATGTCTACGCCGATCCACCCCGGGAAATTGCCGCAGGTCCCCGCGACCACGCCGCGGCGGCTGTCGATCTGGCCCGTGGCGGACACAGCGATGCCCTCGAGCCTCGGTGCATCCGCGGTCAAAAATTCGTGGATGGCCGCCTGCACGGTATCCAGGATCGGCGTTTTGTAGCCGTCAAAGCTGACGCTGCGCTCGGCGCGGCGCAGCACCCTGCCGTTCTCATCGACGAGCCCCAGCTTGACCGCCGTGCCGCCGATGTCAACGCCCAGATAGGTTTTACTCATAGCGCACCTGCTTATTTGTGGTTGTTGATGGCCGCGGTGTAGCGGGCCGTGATCTCCGCCGGGCGGGTGATGGCACCGCCGACGACGAGGGCGAACGCTCCGGCGTAGAGCGCCTGCACGGCCTGCTCCGGCGTGTGGATATGGCCCTCGGCGATGACCTTGGCCGGGCACTCCCGCGCGAGCTGGGCAATAAAGCCGAAGTCCACATCGTTGATGCCCGTCGTCTCGGGCGTGTAGCCGCGCATCGTCGTGCCGACAAAGTCCGCACCGGCCCCCGCGCAGGCAAGCGCATTCTCAATGTTGTCGCAGTCGGCCATAACGAGCTGGTCGGGGTACTTCTCCTTGATGGCGCGGATGAACTCGGCGCTCGTCTGCCCGTTGGGGCGCAGGGCGCCGGTGCCCTGCACGGCCAGAATGTCCACGCCGCAGGCGACGAGCTCGTCAACCTCCTGCATCGTGACGGTGATGTACATCGGCGTGCCGGGGTAATCCTTTTTGATGATGCCGATGACCGGCAGGTCCACGACCTGCTTGATCTGGGTGATGTCGCGCACCGTATTGGCGCGGATGCCGACAGCGCCGGACTGTGCCGCCGCCTTGGCCATCAGCGGCATGACGCCGCCCTCTTTTGTATACAGCGGCTCATGCTCCAGCGCCTGGCAGGAGACGATAAGGCCGCCTTGGATCTGGTTGAAGATTTGTTCGTGGGTCATGGTGGCAAACTCCTTTTTATGTAAGCATTGTAGGGAGGGGTCTTGACCCCTCCGTGCCCGTTCGCGGCAACCGCAAAGCTCCCGGGACGCATATATGCGTCCCCTACTTGTAAGGGTGGCATACATGCCACCCGGGAGCGCAGTGGCCGGTGCAAGGTCCCGCGGAGCGGTCAAGACCGCTCCCTACAGAACCACAATGCATTACTTATTATTTCATCAAAATCTTGACCACGGCTTTTCTTACGTGGTTGCAGCCTTCGCTTTTGCAGCTGGGCTTGTGCAGCTCACCGGGGAAGAAGATGGCAAACCGCCCGCCGCCCAAAACGCCGCCGACGTGCTCGGCACCGGACTTGAAGCCGCAGTCGGCGGCTTCGTCAAACTCGCCCTGCTCCGTGCCCTCGGACGCCCAGCCCAGATGCTCGCTGCCGGTCAGATCGATCTGCAGGTCGGCATAGCGGCGGTGGTACTCGAACGCAGCGCCGTCGGCATCGCGCAGGTCGGCATCCATCACGTTGACAAAGATGTTCTCGCCGTCAATGATGGTCTTGCCGTTTTCCAGCGCGTCCAGCGTGTGGCTGTTCAGCCAGTCGATGGCCTTGTCCAGATTCGGGTGCAGACCCTTGTAGCAGGCAATGTAATCAAACGAATCTATGATCATTTCACACCTCTTACAGGGCCGCGACGGCGTTCTCGATCATCTTCTGCGCCTCGACCACGATGGGCTCATCCTCGGGGATCAGGCCCGGCAGCGGGGCGCGCACGCCGCCCAGCTCCAGACCGTACATGCGGCGCAGGATCTCCTTCATGACCGCGTACAGGTTGCCGTGGGCCTCGCACATCTTGTAGATGATGCGGTCCGCCTTGTACTGGATCTCGCGGGCAGCGGGGATGTCGCCCTTCTCGATCAGCTCGTTCATCTTGAGGAACAGCTCGGGCATGACGGCGTAGGTGCCGCCGATGCCGCCGTCCGCGCCCATGACACGGCCGGAGACGAACTGCTCATCGGGGCCGTTGAACACGGCGAAGCCGTCCGCACCGCGCGCCTGAATACCGGCATCCTTGAACATCTGGATGTCCTGGGTGGGCATCGAGGAGTTCTTGACCGCGATGACGTTGGGGTTCTTGAGCATCTCGTTCAGCAGGGGCATCGTCAGGGCGGTACCGGCCAGCTGCGGGATGTTGTAGATGATGAACTCGGTGTTGGGCGCGGCGGCGCTCATGGCGTTCCAGTAGTCCGCGATGGCGTAGTTGGGCAGGTGGAAGTAGATCGGCGGGATGGACGCGATGGCGTCAACGCCGCACTTTTCAGCATGGGCGGCCAGCTCGACGGAGTCCGCCGTGTTGTTGCAGGCGACGTGGGCAATAACGGTGATCTTGCCCTTGGCCTCGCTCATGACGGCCTCCAGCACGGCCTTGCGCTCATCCGGGTGCTGGTAGATGCACTCGCCGGAGGAGCCGCCGACGTAAACGCCCTTGACGCCCTTGGCGATCAGGTGGCGGGTCAGTGCCTTGACGCCCTCGGTGGAGATAGAGCCGTCCGGTGCGTAGCAGGCGTAGAAGGCGGGGATAATGCCGCGATATTTGTTGATGTCTTTCATATACAAACACTCCCTGTTCGTAAAACTGTATGTAAAGGCTTCCCCCGAGGGGGAAGCTGTCACCGAAGGTGACCGATGAGGGCGGAGCCTGCTGACACGGCCCGTTTGCGGGCAATCTCCGGCAGGCTGCCCCTCATCCGTCTGTGGTCGGGGCCACAGACACCTTCCCCCACGGGGGAAGGCTTTTCTGTACGGGTAGGCTTCGGGCAATGGCAAGGCTCTCTCCCTCTGCGAGGGGGCTGTCGCCGCAGCGACTGGGGGAGAGAACCCCGCCATAACACCCCGTTTTGCGTTTTTAGCCCTTGACAGCGCCCATCGTGATGCCCTTCGTGAAGTACTTCTGGAAGGCCAGGAACACGATGATGATGGGCACGGCTGCCAGCGCGGCACCGGCCATGATCAGGCCGTAGTCGGTGGAGTTCTCGGCCTGCAGCTTGGCGATACCAAGAGAGATCGTCAGCTTGCTGGTGCTGGACAGCATGATCAACTGCATGAAGTAATCGTTCCACGAGTTGATGAAGGTGAAGATGGCCAGTGCGCCGATGCCCGGCTTGATCATGGGCAGCGCAATGCGGACAAAGGTCTTGGCCTCGCTCGCGCCGTCGATGCGGGCGGCCTCCAGCATCTCGCCGGGGATGCCCTCACTGAACTGCTTCATCAGGAATACGCCGAACGGCCAGCCGACGATGGGGAAGATGACCGCCCAGATCGTGTTGTAGAGCTGCAGACTGCTCATCTCGCGCAGCAGGGGGATCAGGATGACCTGCTTCGGCAGCGCCATGGCGCAGACGATCAGGGTAAAGAGGATGCTGCGGCCCACAAAGCGCTTTTTTGCCAGCGCATAGCCTGCCATAGCGGAGGTGATGCAGGTCAGGATCATCGAGGCAACGGCCATAAAGACCGTGTTGATCAGCCAGCGCACAGCGGCGGGCACCTGGGGACCGGCCCACCAGATGATGTCCTTGCCGTCCGCGCTGAAGTGGCTGCTGAACGGCACCGCGAACTCCCACAGCGGGGACTTCTGGCGGCTGAACAGCTTGTCATAGTTCGTCATGACCCACTCGCTCGGCCACCATTCAGGGGTGGTGGAGTTGATGGAGATCTGCGTCTTAAAGGAGCCCGTCAGGATCCAGTACAGCGGGAACGCGAACGCGATGGCCAGCAGGATGATGACGATGGTGCTGAACACCATGTAGGGGGAAATCTTCTTTTTTTTCTTTTTGGTATCCATAGTCATTTCCCTCCTTCTCAATCAGACCGCGTGACCTTGAACTGCACAGCGGACAGAACGGCGATCATGATGGCGAGGATAACGCCCATCGCGTTGCCGTAGCCGTAGCGGTACAGCTTGAAGGCTGTGTAGTAGATGTAGTACATGATGGTATCGGTGGAGTGGTTCGGGCCGCCGGACGTCAGCAGCTGGATCAGCGCGAAGCACTGGAAGGAGTTGATCGTCGTGATGACCAGGATGTACAGCGTGGTGGGCATGATCTGCGGCCACTTGATCTTCCAGAAGGCCTGCAGCTTCGTGGCACCGTCCACCTCGGCGGCCTCGACCAGGGACTGGTCCACGTTGCCGAGCGCGGAGACATACAGCACGATGGGCTGGCCGACGGAGGTCGTGAGCAGGATCAGGATGATGCAGGCCAGCGCGTAGCGGGTATCGCCCAGCCAGTTGATGTTCTGGTCAAGGAGGCCCATCGACTTGCCCAGATAGTTGAAGATGCCGTAGTAGTTGTTGAACATCCACTTCCACACGACGGTAACAGCGACAGAGCCGGTGACGACGGGCAGATAGAAGATGACGCGGAACAGTGAGGTCGCCCACGGCGGCATGTTGACGATGGCGGACGCCACCCACAGCGAGAAGATGCAGGTGATGGGCACCGACACGACAACGATGATCAGCGTGTTGCGCAGTGCACCCAGAAAGACGCTGTCGTGGAACAGCTCCACATAGTTCTGCAGGCCGATGAACACATCGGCGCGGTTCATACTGGAGTCAAAGAAGCTGGTGAAGATGCACATCACCATGGGATAGATGACAAAGCCGATAAAGAAGATGAGGCTGGGCAGCAGGAACAGGTAACCGGCGATGGTCTCCTGCCGGACAAGCGCGCGGCTCATCTTCGGCTCGCTCTGCTTTTTGGCAACTGCGGTATGTGCCAAGAGGATCGCTCCCTTCTGTTTTAAAGTCACGGGTTCATTCGATAAAAGTGGCGTCCCACCGCTGCGTTTCAGGTCAGAGGTCGGACGCCGTGGGGTTTAGTTACAAACCGGAGGTTTTTTCAGGAGGTTCAGGATGCGCTGGCCGCTGCGTTGGCGGTGTTGCAGAACTCGGTAACGGCGGTGGTCACGTCAGTGCCCTGGCCAACCTGCTGCAGCATGTTCCACCAAGCGGTACGAGCCTCGGCCCAACCGGGAGTGACCTGATAGTAGTCACCCAGATAAGGCATGAGCTTCTGGTACTCGTTCATGACCTCGTCGTCCTTGTACAGGTCGGACAGAGAGTTCTTGACGGAGAAGTAAGTAGAGGTCTTGACGGCCTTTGCGGTCTCGTCAGAGTTGGCCATGAAGTTGATGAAGGTCTTGGAGGCAGCGATCTTGTTCTCGTCGCCGTTGTCAAACACGCCGAAGCCCCAGATGCCGCCGCACAGTGCGGGGTCGCCGGACTCAGTCGGGAACGCCATGAACAGGATGTCGTCGCCGCTGTTGGTCGTGCCGGCTGCGCTGTTGTCAGCGTTGGTCTGCTGGGCGATGTTCCAGCAGAAGGCCATCTGCAGGGTGCCGTTGCGGAAGAGGGTGATCTCCTCGCCGCCGTTGATGGAGGCGTCAAAGTTGATGCCGTCCTGGTTGTACAGGGTCTCGATCGCCTTGACGTTCTCGGCAGAATCAGCGGTGTACTTGGTGTGGGCTGCATCGGTGAAGGTGCCGCCGTACATGTTGTTGATGATGGCGCGGGTGCCCTGGTCGCCGCCCTGGCCGCTGCAGTAGATCGCGCCGACGTCGGTCTTGCCGGAGTCGTAGACGGCCTGCACAGCCTTCAGGAAGTTGTCGGTGGTCCAGGTGTGGTTCTCGGCATCGACATACTGCATAGCACCGGCAGCCTCAAACACGGTCTTGTTGATGGCCATGCAGTGTGCGGTCATGCAGAGCGGGAACTCGTAGTAAGCGCCGGAGGAATCCTTGCAGGCGGCCTCAACGCTGGCGCTGATGTCGGCCTTCTGGTCGTCGGTCCACAGGTCGCTCAGATCGGCCATCAGGCCCTTGGCGCCCCAGTTGGCAACCAGACGCTCGGGTCCTTCCATGACGATGTCAGGTGCGCTGCCGCCCTCGATAGCGGTGTTGACCTGGTCGTCGCCGTTGGTGTAGTCGAGGTACTCGACGGTGACGTGGATGTCAGGATACTGGGCGTTGAAGTCTGCCAGCAGCGCATCAACGGACTCGGAATCGCCCCACTTGCCGATGGGGTAGGTCCACAGCGTAATGTCAGCAGCCTGACCGGCATCGGCGGTAGACTCCGCGGGAGCGGCCTCGCTGGAGGCGGTAGAGGTGCTCTCAGCAGTTGCGGTAGAGGTCGCTGCGCTGGAAGTGGAGCCGCCGCAGGCGACGAGCATGCTGGCTGCCATACTGGCGGCCAGGATCGCGGAAACTTGCTTCTTCATAGGTTTTTCTCCTTTTTTGCCTTTCGGCCTTTGTGGGGCATCTTCGTTCTGTGTCCCTCGTGATGTCTCTATTTTAGAAAACTTTTTTCATTTTGTCCAGAGGTGAAATAGCCAAGAAAAACTGTCGTTTTTGTACATGCTGCACAAATACCATCCACATAGTTGCAAAATACATGCGTTTTTATAGGTTTTTCTTGCTTTTCATAGGAAAACTGCCTCTTTTTTGATTTATTACAAAATGAAAACAACTTTTACCTTTGAAAATTTTCTATCGTGCGTGCGCTTTGGCGCTGCAAAGCAAAAAGGCGCTCACCCGTTACATTTACGGGCAAGCGCCTTTGCTTTGGTAGTAGGGTACTCCTTTTGTCAAAAAAATGCAAGATGTCAAAATGAAACATCCTTTTCACGCAATCCGTCTCAATTTTTGCACATTTGCACAAAAATAGGGCGCTTTTTCCGGGAAAAAGCCTCTTGCAAGCGCGGGTATTTCCCTATATAATGGAAGGAGCGAAATAACTTTTCATTTTTAAGATAGGGAGCCTTTTTTATGAATTATGAAAATATGACCCGCCGCAGGGTGCTCTGCTTCGGCGATTCCAACACCTACGGCTATGACCCTGCCCGCGACGGGCGCTACGGCGATGATGAGCGCTACCCGATGGTGCTGCAGGACCTGCTGGGCGACGGCTGGAGCGTGGTCGAGGAGGGGCTGCCCGGGCGCACCGCCGTGTTTGACGACCCTATTACAGAAGGTATGAACGGGCTGCGGGTCATCACGCCGATCCTGATGAGCCACGCGCCGCTGGACACCGTGACGATCATGCTGGGCACGAACGACAGCAAGGAGCGGTTCGGCTGCAATTCCCATCTGATCTCTCAGGGCATCGTGCGGCTCGTCAAGAAGGCACTGCACACCGAATGCTGGCGCGACAACGCCAGGCCGGACGTGCTCGTCATCGTTCCGCCGTCCATCACGCCGGAGTACGACCACCTGATTTTTAAAGATGCCATGGGCCCCGGCTGCCATGAACGCTGCGCCGGCATTGCCGCCCAGCTGGAGCCGATGCTGAAGGACATCGCCAATGTGCGGTTCCTGGACGCCAACACACTGCCCGGCGCGGGCTGCTCGCCCCTTGACGGCATGCACATGACCGTCCAGTCCCACAAAGTCCTGGCCAAAGCCTTGCAAAAGGAGCTGACCGGGGATACACTATAAGTAATAGCAGCGGCCAGCCTCCTTGCCTCCCTCTGCGAGGGAGGTGGCCCCGCAGGGCCGGAGGGAGAGAACCTTGCGGTTATCTGAAGTCTTTCAGGCAATGGCACAGTTCTCTCCCCCACCGCCTGCGGGCGGAGCCCCCTCGCAGAGGGGGCCAAGTTCCGCAACACACCACAGCAGAAAGGACCCTCCATCATGGCAGAGCAAAGTTTTTGGGATATGCTGCGCACCAAGCGCGACAGCCTGACGAAATCCGGCATCATCGTTGCGGATTACCTTATGCAGCACGCAGAGGACGCACAATACCTGTCGATCTCATCGCTGGCAAAAGCCTGCGGTGTGGCAGAGGCTACGATTTTCCGTTTCTGCCGCGCCCTGGGCTTTGACGGCTATAACGAGATGAAGATCGCGCTGGCAAAGGCCACAGCCACGGCGATGCCGGTCTCGCTCAAGCTGGAGCCGGGTGTCGACACCCAGACGCTCTGCACCCACGCCTACAACACCGCCATCGAGGCACTGAACGGCACCCGCAGCGCACTGGACCCCGAGTCGGTGGACCGCGCGGCCACGCTCTTGCAGCGGGCACGGCAGGTGTTCTTTTTCGGGCAGGGCGGCAGCTATATACTGGCCTGCGACATCTGGGCACGGTTCTCGATGCTCTCCACCAAGTTCCGCACGGCAGGCGACAGCCACATGCAGGCCATCGCCGCCAGCCTGATGGGTCCCGAGGACGTCGTGGTCTTTGTCTCCTACTCCGGCGCAACGCGGGATATGATGGACACGCTGCATCTGGCCAGGGAGAACGGTGCCAAGGTCATCCTGCTCACCCACTACAGCGACGCCCCCGGCGCAGCACTGGCTGATGTCGTGCTTCTGTGCGGTGCCAAAGAAAGCCCGCTCGACTCCGGCAGCATGCCGGTCAAGCTGGCCGTCCTCTTTGTGGCGAACGTCCTCGTCCTGCGCTACACGCTGGACAATCAGGAGCTTGCCAACCTCTCCCTCTCCCGCACAAGCCGCGCACTGGGGAGTAAGCTGCTGTAATATAAGCACAAAGCAGCCCGTGAGCACTGTCGCTCACGGGCTGCTTTTTATTGCTGCACCTGTAATGTCCGATGCAGCAGCATTTTTAAATTCTCCGGCAGGCCGCTCTGTATCCCGCACTCCGCGGTAAAGCACAGCCCGATCAGGCCGCCGACAACGGCGGAAAAGATCGCGGTGCAGCAGTATTCCAGACTTACCGCAGGGTCGATCTCCCCCGCAGCCTGCAGGCGTATGAGCAGCGTGTGCATGATGTCCCGCAGCTCGTCCGCACAGGCGGGCACGGACTCGCACTTTCCCGGCGTGCCCAGCGCCTGGGCAATCATCTTATAATCGCCCATCCGGTTGGCAGCAATGTCCTGCAAATAGGCTACCGCCCGCTCCTCCAGCCCAGCCAGCGTGCAGCAGTCGGCAAACAGGACGCGGATGCGTTCGTTTTCCCGGGCAAAGCAGTATTCGGCCAGGCCCTGCAGAATCTCCTCCTTTGAGGAAAAATAGCCGTACACCGTACCTTTTCCAATGCCTGCCGTGTCGGCCAGCTGCTGGATGGTCATAGCGGCAGGGCTGACGCCCCGGGCGATCAGCTGCAGGGCAGCCTCGTAGACGGCAGCCTTGCGGGCTGCATGGTTATCCATTGTCATGGTCGGCCTCCTTTTTCTCCCCGTCGTTTTCCTCCGGCGCACGGGCCGCGCGGCTCAGATCCGGGCGGCGTGGCGCGGATGCAGCCTCGGCGGCGCGGCGGGCGGCGAACTCTGCCGCAAACTCGGCCGCATCGTCGGGCAGGTCGTCCAGACCGTCATCACCGACGTCAATATTGACCGGCGGCCTGCGGTAGAACAGGTCATACAGCACAGGCACGACGAACAGCGTCATCAGCGTGGCGTAGCTCAGACCGCCGATGATGACAATGGCCATGCCGGTACTCATCTCGCTGGCCATGTCGGTGCCGAACAGCATCGTGACCATCGCCAGCACCGTCGTCAGCGTCGTCATCAGGATCGGGCGCATACGGGTGCGGCCCGTCGCCACAAGGGCGTCGGTGCGCTCCAGTCCGCCGATGCGCAGTTGGTTGGCGTAGTCCACAAACACAATGCCGTTGTTGACGACGACGCCCATCAGGACCAGGAAGCCCATCAGCGAGATCAGCGACAGCTGCTCACCGGCAGCCATCAGGCCGAGCATACCGCCGGTGAAGGCCAGCGGGATCGTGAACAGAACAATGAACGGCGACAGCAGGCTCTGGAACTGCGCCACCATGACAAAATAGACAAAAGCCAATGCCAGTGCAAGCATTTTTGCCATCTGGCTCAGCATCTCGGTGACCTGGGTCGTCTCACCGGCCAGCTCGGCGGTCACGCCGTCGGGCAGGTCCAGTGCAGCCAGCTGCGGCTCCAGCTCGCGGGAGAGCAGCGTCGTGTTGTAGCCGTTGGCAGTCTCACTCGTCACGGCCAGCTTGCGGGAGCCGTTCTCGCGGGCAATCGTCGTATAGCCCGCCGTCGTGGTGCGGGTCGCGAACTCACCGAGGGTGTGCGTCTCCTTTACGCTGCTGCCGTTCTCGTCGGTGGTCGTCGTCTCGAACTCCATATTGAAAATATCGTCCAGCGTCGGCGTGTCAGTCTTATCGACGATGACGACGCTGTAGCTGTCGCCGCCCGCCTTCAGCGTCGTGGCGGTGGTGTCCGTCGTCAGCTTGGCGGCGATCTGCTGGTAGACCTGCGCGACGGTCAGACCCATCCGCATAGCCTTGTCCTTGTCAATCGTGATGTTGATCTCGGCGTCGCCGGCGTCCTGGCCGTCGGTGGCGTTTTGGATACCGTCGATGCCCTCCATCAGCGCCATGACCTGCTTGCCCGCGGCGGCCAGGTCATTGAGGTCGCTGCCGTAGAGGTCCACCTCGATGCCGGAGCCGGACAGCGCACTCATGTCCATCATGCCATTGGAGTTCACTTCAATTTCGCAGTTTAGATCTGCTGTTTTGCCGTAGATCTCCTGCTCCACGACCTTGGCCTTGGGTGCCTTGTCGCCCAGCAGGACGTAATAGGTAAACGTGGTGTTGTCGGCGGCGGCATTGCTGCCGGCCATGGCGACCATGTCGTTGGAACCGCCCGACATCGCGCCGACGGTATCGACGCCGTCCACGGTCATGACCGCGTCCATGACGCTGTCCGCCGTGGCGAAGGCGTCCTCCTTAGCCGTATCGTCAGGCACATTGACCGTAATGGTCAGCTGGTTGCTGCTCATGTCGGGGATCATGACGATGCCCATGGTAGCGACGCGCCAGACCGACACCCCCAGCAGCGCAATGGCCAGCGCCAGTGGCACAGCCTTGCGGCGCAGGCAGAAGCGCAGCAGCTTTTCATAGCCGTTCAGCACCTTGTCGAACAGCGGGTGCTTGATGTCTTTCTGCTTTTTCAGCACGGTGGAGCCCGCGCAGGGCACAACGGTCAGCGCCACAACAAGGGACGCCAGCAGACTGAAGGTGATGGTCCAGGCCATGTCGCTGAGAAGCTCGCGCACCATGCCGGTGGTGAACACCAGCGGCAGAAAAACGCAGATCGTCGTCAGGGTGGAGGATACGATGGACCCGGCCACCTGACGCGCGCCCTGCACCGACGCACGGGCGGCGGGCACGCCGCGGCCCCGCAGACGGTAGATGTTTTCAATGACGACAACCGAGTTGTCGACCAGCATGCCGACGCCCAGCGCCAGGCCGGACAGCGACAGGATATTGAAGGTAATGCCGGTGAAATACATCAGCACAATGGCAAACAGCACGCTCAACGGCATACTGATGGCCACGACGATGGTCGGGCGCAGGTCCTTCAAAAACAGCGCCAGCACGATGATGGCCAGCACTGCGCCCTCGATCAGGTTGGACAGCACGCTGTTGACGATGAGCTTGATATAGTCGCCCTGGTCCATGATGGGCGTCAGGTGCAGGCCCTCGTTTTCGGCCATCATCGTTTCCATCGCCGCGCTGCTGGCGTTGGAGACCGTCGAGGTGGACGCCGTCGAGCTCTTGTACAGCGACAGCAGCACGGCGCGGTTCTTGTCCACCTTGGCGTAGGCGTCGTCGGCGTTGTCGGTCATTTCGACCTCGGCCACATCGGACAGGCGCACGTCGCCGATGCCGTCGATATTGCAGAGCACCATGCTTTTCAGCTCGTCCGCGTCGGCAAAGGCATCACCGACCTTGACGATGTAGCGGTTGTCGTCGCCGTCGCCGCCCTCGATATAGCCCGCGGGCATCGAGAAGTTCTGCGCATAAATGAGCTGCTGCAGTGTCGTCATGTTCAGCAGCTGGTTCAGATTCGCGCTTTTCAGCGCCTCCTCGCGGGCGGACTCGTATTCCTCCTGCGCGGCCTCGAGCTGGGTCTTGCCGGCCTCGAGCTGGGTCTTACCGCTGGAGACCCGGAACTCGCCCAGCTGCAGCTGGGCCTCGGTGCCGCTCAGCAGCAGCTGGACGGCCATATCGGCCATGGCGGGGTCTACCGCCTCGTCGCCAAGGCTTGCCAGCATTTTTTGCAGCTTGTCGCGCTGTTCGTTCAGCTGGGTCAGCATTTCCTGCGCTTTGGTCAGCTGGTCGCGCAGGGCGGCGGCGGTGTCGTTCAGCGTCTGCTGCAGCGGCTGCATACCGTCGTTCAGCGCAGTCTCGGCCTCCTGCCGCGCAGTCAGCAGCGTCGTGGCGTTCTGCAGGGCGACCTTCGTCGTGGAGAGCGTTGACAGATTGCCGCTCAGCTCGCTGACGCGGGCGCGGCGGGCGGCGTTGCCGTCGATGACAGCCTGGTCCTGCGCCTGCTCGGCGCGCTTGGCGTCGATCTGCGCCTGTAAATCGGCCCGTTCGGCCTCGTCCTCGGTGTTGTTGAGGGTGTCCTGCAGCGACGCGATCTCCACCTCCAGCGCCTGAATGCGGGCGCTCATGGCCGCATACTGGGCATCTAAGTAGGCCGCAGTCTGCTCCACCGTCATATTCTGCTCCAACAGCCCCTCGTCTGCGGCGCGCTGGCGGATGGCCGCATCCGCGCGGTCGATCGAGTTGACCATCGCGCCCATCTTGTTCAGGTCGCTCTTGGCTTCGGCCAGATTGGCCGGGAGCGCGTCGGCGTTATACTGCGGGTCGTAGGCGGCCAGCACCGTCTTGCAGCTGGCAAACAGTGCATCGTCGATGGGCAGCGTGACCTCGGGCAGGGTCGTGCTTGTATTTTTGGCGTTCTCCAGCTTGCGGTTTGCCTCGTCCAGGTCTGTCTGCAGGCTGGCGATCTTCTTTTCCAGCTCGGGGATCTGCTTGTCCAGCTCGGTAATGGCGTCCCGCAGCTGGGTCGTCACGTCGGCCTTCTGGCTGTTCAGCTGGGCCTTGCCCGCGTCCAGCTGGGCCTGGGCGGCGTCCAGTTCCTTCATGCCATCGTTGATTTTTTTCTTGTTGGCATCCAGCTCTTTTTTGGCATCGGCCAGGCGGTCACTGACCTTGACCAGCAGCTTGTCGTTGACAGCGTCGATCTTTTCCTGGTCGAGCGTGATCTGCACCGACTTTTCCACCAGGCCCGTCGTGGACACGCTGGCCACGCCGTCCACGCGCTCGAGCTGGGGCAGCACGTTTTCGCTGACATAGTCGGACAGCTCGTAAATATCCATGCCGTCGTAGTCCACGGCAATGTACTGCGTCGCCATCATGTCCGGGCTGATCTCCATCAGCGTCGGCGTGGACGCCATATCGGGCAGCGCGTCGCCGAGCTGGTTCACGGCGGTGCTGGCCTTGACCATGGCGCTGTCCATATCTGTGTCGTCCTGGTATTCCAGAAAGAGCAGGCTGTAGTTTTCATTGCTCTGGCTCGTCACGTTCTTGACGCCGTTCAGCGTCGAAAGTGCATTTTCCAGCGGCTTGGTCACGTCGGCCTCGACCTGCTCGGGACTGGCGCCGGGGTAGGTCGTGATGACCATCAGGTAGGGCAGGTTCATGGCGGGCAGCAGGTCCGTCTGGATGCCGGTCAGGCTGACAAAGCCCAGCACCAGCACCAGAATGACCGCCACCAGAATGGTAAATGGCTTTTTAACGCTGTATTTCGGCATGGAAGTGTTCCCTTTCTTTTCCGACCGACCGATCGGTCGGATTTATTATAGCACCCTGACCGCCGGTTGTAAAGGGCTGCGCGTCCAGCGCGCCATGGAGCTGCTAAGGGCGTCGGCATCCGCCCGATGGCCTACAGCCAGGCACTGAAATTTGCATCCTAAAAAAGAACCGACAAAAGCTCGTTGAAGCTTATCGTTTCAACGAGCTTTTGTCGGTTTTGTAGTGTTGTGTGCCAAGGCTCAGAACGGATTTTGTCCCATGCGTACAAAAGTATGCTGCATGGTGCCGACCTGTTCCAAACCCTTTTGGGGGCAGGTTAGTTTTTAATCTGCTCCCCTTCCGGGAAGATGATTTTGTAAATCGGGAAGTAAATCACCATCTGCACACCGCCGTTGATGATGGTGATGAGCACGAGCGCCGCCAGAAACAGCGTGATGGCAAGCGCCGCAAAATAACCCATACCTCCATAGCTCACCTCATGCTTGCGCAGGCACAGTCAGCTCCGCGCTGTATTCGCCGTCGGAAGCAGCAATCGTCATGGCTTCACCGTCCCCCATGCGGACGATGGCAAGAGCCTCGCCGTAGTAGGTATCGGTTTCGCTGTCCAGATAGCTGTGCTTGTTGAAGGGGCAGGCGCTGCCCAGCCCCACCAACGTGCCGCCGCGCACCTGTACCTGAATACTGCCGCGCGCCAGCGGCTTGGTGATGCCGTTTTCATCGGTGTAGCGCAGACGGATGTAGCACAGGTGCCCCGGCTTTACAGTAGGTTCTTCGGCGTCCAGCGTCAGGCGGGTCGTGCTGCCGGCACTTTGCAGCTTGCAGCGACCAATTTCGTGATCGGCAGCGTCATAGCTGACGGCTTCCAGCGTGCCGCTCTCATAGGGAATGCTGAACCTCGCCAAGCAATCATTTTTCAGCGTTTTACTGCCCACCGTGTGACCATTCAGCACCAGCTCCACGCGGGCGGCGCGGGCGTAGACCTCCACGTTGGCCTTGCCCCCCTCGCAGCCGGTCCAGCTCCAGCTGGGCATGGCATTCGTCATCTTCCACGCACTGGGGCTGTGGCGGTCTCCGGTATGGTTGACCGGGCAGACGGCGATATAGGGGCCGTTGTCGGCCTCCAGCGCCACGCGGGTATAGAGGGCTTCGCCCAGCGGCTTGCCGGTCAGGTCGATGCGCCCCGAACCCGCCGACACCCAGCCCGGACCGCCGTCGAACGTTTCGGCGTAGTCGGCGTACTCCCACGAGCCGACCATAACTTCGCCCAGGTAGTCCATGCCCGCCCAGACAAAGTCGCCCACCAAGCGTGGCTCCTGTTTGGCCAGCTCGCGGAATTTATAAGCATCGTTGCAGAAGGTCTCGCTGCCCAAAATCAACCGCTGCGGGTACTTTTTCAGGTCGTGCTTATAGCGGTAGATGCCGTAGTTGTAGCCCGCAATGTCCATGTTGGCAAAGGCGTCACGGGTCTTGACGTCGCAGCCGTGCAGGGTCGCGCCGCGCTTCATGAACTCATCGCCCAGCAGCCCCGCCAGATTGTTGAAGAACTGACTGCCGACTGCCTTTTTCTTGGCGGCCTTCTCGCCGCGCTGTTTGGCTTTCTCGGCGCGCTCGGCTTCTTTTTTTGCCTTTTCGTCGCTGTACACGCCGAAGCCGATGGAGCTTAAAAAGTTGAAGAAGATGTTCACGCCGCAGGTCACCGGGCGGGAATCGTCCAGCCCGTGCAGGAAGTCTGTCATCTCCTTCGTCAGGGCGATGCCGCGCTTCTGGGCAGTCTCGCTGACCTCGTTGCCGGTGGAGTAGAGCACCACGCAGGGGTGATTGTAGTCTTTTTCCACCATGTCGGTCAGATCCTGATGCCACCAGTCGTTGAAATAATCCACGTAGTCATGCTCGGTTTTGTGGATGTACCAATGGTCGATGTACTCGTCCATGACAAGCATGCCCTGCCGGTCACACTCTGCCAGCAGCGCCTTGGAGCAGGGGTTGTGCGCTGAGCGAATGGCGTTGTAGCCGTTCTCTTTCAGCAGGCGTACCTTGCGCGCGACGGCGTCGGGGTCACAAACCGCACCCAACAGACCATTATCGTGGTGGATGCACGCGCCCTGGATGATGTGCCGTTTGCCGTTGAGCAGGAAACCGTCCGTGCCCCACTCGACCTTGCGAACACCGAACGTCTCGGTTACCTCATCATCGGCAAAGCTGACGCGGCAGGTGTACAGGTTGGGCGTTTCAGGTGTCCAAAGGCGGGCGTTATCAAGGGTCAGGGTAAATACGGCCTCGCCGCCGCTCTCCTGCTGCATGGCGGGCAGGTCGTCCACCGTCAGGCGTACCGTGCCGGGGGCGGTGGTCTTTACGCGCACCTCCACGACGGCGGGGTCAAGCGACAGGGTGCGAATTTTAACGCCGTTCAGCGTGATATGCGCGCCCCTTGCCGTCCAAAGCTGCACCGGGCGGTAGATGCCCGCGCCGGAATACCACCGGCTGTTGGGCTGGTCGGCGTTGCGGGCAATGACACGCAGCTCGTTCTCTCCTGCGTGCAGATACGGCGCACAATCAACATAAAAGTTGGTGTAGCCGTAGGGGCGGAACGCTGCCTTTTGACCGTTGAGCCAGACCTCGGCATTATGGTAGACGCCCTCAAACTCCAGAATGTGGGTGTCTGCCAGTTCGTTTTCCGGCACGGTCAGGGTGCGCCGGTATTCGTAGTCGTGTCCCTCGTACCAGCCGGTATTGGTGCCGCCCGCGCTCAAGGCGGTGCGGGGCTCAGCCAGCATGGCATCATGGGGCAGGGTCACCGTTTTGCCGGGTGCGGTATCGCCCAAATGGCGGCACGTCCAGCCGGTGAGAAGGGATGTTGCTTTCATACAAGATCCTCGCTTTCAAGGTTATCCATAGCAAAAAACGCAGGAGACTTTCCTTTTCTGTTGTCTGCACTATATCACAATGTACAGCAAAAAGGGGATTCACTACGTGAACGGTCGTTTTTCCCGCGCAAGTTGCCTGCGGCATTGGCGAAATAGACAATCGTATCATGCGCTTTATGTGCAGGTTGCTTAAAGCAAAAAACAGCCCACCAAAATGGGCTGTCCGGGTTATTTCTGCTTGATGGGAAACAGCACCTTTAATGTGAACTGGTTCTCCTGGGTACTGATCTCTGCCGTGCCGCCGTATTTTTCGGCGGTGTCGTAGATGCTCTTTAGACCGTAGCCGTGGTAGCGGGCGTCGGACTTGGTCGTTTTTGGCAGGTTGCCGTCCGCTTGGAAGGCACCGTCGTAGGTGTTTTCGATCCGGATCCACAAAAAGCTCTTTTGCCGTGCCACCACCAGATGGATCAGTCGCTGCTCGCTGTCGGGCAGCTTTTCTACACTCTCGATGGCGTTGTCCAGCGCATTGCCGAACAGCGAACACAGGTCCATCGTATCCATAAAATCCAGCGCCGCACCGTCTGCCACGCAGGTCAGCGTGATGCCGTGCTGCTGGCAGTACAGGCTTTTGCTGGTCAGAATCGTGTCCAGCACCTCGTTGCCGGTCTTGTTCTGCGCCTCATAGCTGCGGATCTCCTGCTCCATCGCGTCGAGGTAGTGGGCCTTTTCCTCTGAGGTCTCGCTGCGCAGCACGGCGATCTGATGCTTGAGGTCGTGATATTTTTTATTGATAAGGTCAATGCTGTCCTGCGCCGAGCGGTACTGTGCGTACTGCGCCTGCAAGACGTTCTGCAAAGCGTCGCGCTCCTTTTTGCGGCGGTACTCCACCAGCTGCATGTGGTGCGCAAACAGAATGGCCATGCCGCCCAGGTCTACCAGCGTGCGGATGTTGTAAATTTCCGCCGTCATTTTGCCGGAAAACGGCGTGTCCGGGCTGACATAGCTCAGGTTGCTGGCGGCATAGACCGCCATACCGATGAACAGCGTGCTGAGAAATTCCTTTTTGTGGACGTGCAGAGGCGCGGCAATATCGTTATAATTGCGTTCCAGCGCGAACACCACGCCATACACTGCGGCATAGACGACTGCCAAAATGCACACACGCACACCCGCGCCCGGCGTGCCCTGCCGCCTTGCCATATAGTAGTAGAGCTGCCATTCCAGCGAGGCGGCCAGTTCCCCCAAAATAAACGTGCGGACGCAATAATACCCCGCGCTCCGGGCGGGCACGTCGGCCTGCATTCGGATGTACAGATACATGATCAAGATGGATACCGCAATGCAGGGCAGAAACCAGAATTGCGGCACCTGCCCCGTTGCCTGCATAAAGACGCCGAGCAGCAGCAAAAACACCGCGTGGATCGTATACCGCCGCCAGCCTGCTGTACGTTTGGGCAGGAAGAACAGATATAAAAGGCAGGCCAGCCAGTCCGCCAGCGCGGTATACAGGCGGGGAATGTTGCCCAGAACTTCCGCTTGCATCAGATGGTTTCCCCCATGTAGTGGTTAAGCGCCGCCAAAAATGCCTTGCGCTTGGCGCGGCTGATCTGCACCCGCTCACCGTTGACGATGGCGTCCTCGTCCTGGATGCCGTCCACGTGCTCCAAATTGACAAGGTACGCCTTGCTGCTGCGGAAGAAATTCTCCGGCGGCAGCTTCTGCTCCACATCGCGCATGGAGCCGGTGGAATGCACCTCGCCCTGCTTGGTGTGGAACAGCAGGTCATGGTCGCAAATTTCTACATAATAAATGTCGGAGGCATCGAGCTTCTGCACGCCGCCCGCGCAGGGCACCGTGAGAAAATGCTTCTGGCGGCGTCCCAGCAGCTCCCGCACATGGTTCATCCGCTGGCAGAAAGCGTAATAACTCAGCGGCTTTAAGATATAGTCCAGCGCCTGCACCGCGTACCCCTTGATGGCATACTGCGGCGAGTTGGTGATAAAGATGATAAGCACCTCCGGGTCGGCGCGGCGGATCTCCTCGGCTGCTGACATACCATCCATAAAGGTCATCTCGATGTCCATCAAAATCAGGTCATAGCCGCCCTTATAGCCCAGCGCGATCTCGTCGCCATCCGAAAAATGCGTGATTTGAAAATGGCAGTTTTTCTCCTGCTGGTATTTTTCCAGATACGAGTCCAGCACTGCCCGATCCTGCGCGCTGTCCTCGACTACTGCGATGTAGTTCACGAAAATTCTCCTTTTGAGAGCAAATGAATGCGTTTATGTGCCGACTGCTATGCCGCTTGCCTTTCATGGCTATAGGCTCTATCTGATAAGTATTATACAGATTCTTTTCCGAATTTTCAATAAATCATGGTTCTGCTTATCCGCCTTGATTGCCCACGCTTTGGGCGGGAAGATGTTTTACATGGCATAGCGTTTGATTACCCACAAACGCATTTCCGGGGTGTCCCATCGAGGAATGCGGACACCCGTCTCACAGGGTTTTCACGCAGGGAAAGCCCGCACAAATAACTAAGGCAACACCGCATAATTCCCGCCTAACGGCTCAAGCACCGCTCCGGCGGCTGCGGCACCTCGCTCGCCGTATCGGCACTTAGAATTATGCGGTATTGCCCTAACTCCCAGAACCAGAAAAGCCCCGGCCTTTTCTGGCCGAGGCTTGATGGTTGCGGAGCAGAATGTGATCTGTTCGCTTCCGCTGACAGGGAGGGCAATCAGCTTAGGGTTCCACCCGCACCGTCAGGCGGGAGGCGTGCAGCCCACCGTGGTATACCCGGTTATGGGCCACCACGGTCCGGGCGGAAGCAAAACCTTCCCGGGTATTGCTGTTGGGGAAGATGAAATTCTTGGCGCTGGAGGTGACAGTCACCCGGATGCGGTGGCCTTTCCGGAAACAATTGGACAACTTGGTGGTGCGGATCTTCAGGCAGACGATCTCGCCTTCCTGCAAAAACTCCGACCGGGCAAAGCCATTACGGTATCGGGCGCTGAGCAGGCCATCCGCCAGTTTGATGGACCGGCCGTTCTCATCCACGTCGGTAACACGCACCACAAAGTCGGTATCCGGCGCGTCAGAAGAAATATACAACTCCGCCGTCATATCACCGGTCAGAACCAGGTCTTCCTTCAGCACAGGGGAGGTGTAGCACAGCAGGTCCTGACGCAGTTCCTCCCGGGTGTAGTCCTCCGGCACTTCGATCTCGTTCTCCGACATATCAATGATGTGCTGGGACGGATTTTCGGGATCATAGGCGTAACCGTCGCAGTTCTCCCGCTCCGGCTTGGCAAAAGTCAGCCGCCCGTCTCCGGCAGAGGTGTTGGCATGGCCGTCACTATCCAGATACAGGTGGGTGACCCGGGTCTCGGGCACTGGCCAGTTTTCGGCGGTCTTCCATACCTCCTGGCCCAGGGTGTAGTATTCTACCGGGGCAGTCTGGTCGATGCCGTTGTCCACTTCCTTGAGGTGATGCTCAAACCAGCGGAAATACAGCCAGTCCAGATCAAAGCGCAGCGCCTGGCTGCCGAAGGATACCCCGTGCATGTCGTACTTACTGTTGCCGCTGTGCTGCCAGGGTCCCAGAATGACCTTGCGCATGCCCCGAGGAAAGTCATGGACCAGTTCCAGGGCTTCGGTGGTACCCATGCCGTTGTCGTCAAACCAGCCGGACTGAATCAGCGCCGGGATCTGCGCCCTGACGGAGCGTTCCTGCCAGTTGGACATACGCCAGAAATCGTTGTAGTCACTGGGTTCCAGCCACCGTGTGATGAAGGGCACATCGTACCCCAGAGCCTTTTTCGGCAGGTCGGTCAGGGGGCGGATGTTCAGCACTTTCTCCCAGTCATCGCGTTCCATCAGCTCAGGGTGGAAGGTCTTCTGAGACACCGCAAAGGCCCAGGCCAGCATGCCCGAGGTGAAAGACCCACCCCGGCGGGGCAGATCCACAAAGGCGCTGCCCGCGCAGACTACGCTGATCAGAGCTTTCAGGTGGGGGTTGCCGCTGGCAGCGGCTGCCCACTGTACATAACCCAGGTAGGACCCGCCCACCATACCGATGCGTCCACTGCACCATGGCTGGGCGGCGATCCAGTTCAGAGTGTCGTCGCCGTCCTCCACCTCGTGGTAGTTGGGCAGCCATTCGCCTTCACTGGCGTTTCGGCCGCGCACATCCTGTACTACCACCGCGTAGCCGCGCTGGACGTAACGGTAGTATACCTCACAGCCGTCCTCTTTGCCGTAGGGGGTGCGTACCAGCACTGCGGGCACCGGGGTACTGCAGTTTTTGGGCAGGTATACGTTGGTGGAAAGATGTACCCCGTCCCGCATGGGCACCGGGAAGGTCTGCGCATGTTCTACCGGGAACAACTGTTCCTCCGGCCAGGTCGAGCGCCACAGGCGCAGGATGGTCTCCTCCTCGGCACCGGGTTCCACCAGCACCGTGACCATCTCCCGGGCAGGGCAGGTGACGGCGATCAGCCGCCCTTCTTTCATCTGTTTGTTGTTGGGGAATTTTACATCCCGCTGCAGGTAGCTGCAGCCGTCTTCGCTGGTGTAGCGCTCGCCGCACAGGGAAACTTCCCCGGTGCCATGCAGCCCCGTCTCGTACTGGGACAGGTTCTGCCCCAGGGCGGCAAAGTCCATCTTCACAAAGAAACGGTAAAAATCCCGGTCCTGTTCAGTCAGGTCCTGCCAGTCCAGCAGCGCGCCGGTATGCACGTCCAGTTTCCGGATCTGGGGGGTGCCGTCGCCCAGCCGCAGTCTACCGTACAGGATGCCTGAAACATATAAGTCAAAATTACGCATTTCCGTTTCTCCAGTTTTCCGTTTAGGCGCCGATGATAGCACGGATGGCATAGGCTACACCGATGCCCACATAGTTGCCCAGGGCACCGGCCAGTACGCCCATGAGCAAGCCGATGTTGATAAGGGTCTTCCACTGGGCGCTGGAGGCGATGAGGGCGGCGGTGGGGCCATCCGAGATACAGCCCACGATGGACAGCAGCACATACTCAAAACGGACTTTCAGCAGCCGGGTGATGAGCAGGTGCAGCAGAATGGAACAGGCGATGACACAGAAGCAGAACAGGGTGATGTAGAAGGTGGATCCGAAGAACTGCTTCAGGTCCACCGCAAAGCCGATGGTCACCAGGAACAGCACCGCTATGAAAAGGCCCAGGTCAAAGTTGCCGCGCAGCTTGCGGACGGCCGGCACCTGTGCCAGGATGATGGAGAAGGTGGTGATGAGCAGGATGCGGCCTGCACTGCGGAACCCTTCTCCGAATACCATCGAGGAAATGCTGGTGGCAGCCCACACGGTGCCAAAGCCGATGGCCAGCAACCAGGCGATTTCCTGGATGGACCATTCCTTGGAGGCCATCAGTTCCTCGTGGTCGCCATCCCCCAGCAGTTCCGGCTCGCTCATTTCATAGGGCCACAGCTTTTTCAGCCATTTGGAACTCTTGTACAGGGCGGGGGTAGCAAACATCAGGATCAGCGTGGGGATGCCCACCACATAGTCGGCGGCATTGGCCGAGGCGATGGTGTTCTTGCTGGCATCCAGGCCTACAGCGATGGCGGTCAGGTTGGAACTGCCGCCGGTGTAGGTACCCACGAACATACCGGCCACCTTCCAGCCCTCGTCGATTTTGTTGGCGAACAGTACGCCGAACACCAAAGCTGCCACGCAGACGCTGAATATGGCCGAGGCCAACGCAATGACCGGTTCCTTGGATAATTTGCGCATCTGTTTCAGGTCCAGGCTCAGCAGGCAGATGGAAACGGACAACGGCACACAGTAGCCGCTGATGGCATCATAGGTAGGGCTGGAGGTAGGCACGATCCGCAGGTTGGACAGCACGATGCCCATGACGATAACCGTCAGGGCCGGGCCCAGCGTTTTGAACACCTTGAACCGCTGCAGCCAGAATCCCAGTGCAACCGTGGCGACCATGATGAACAGGAGCGCGCCTTCAGAGGAAAAAACTGTACTCGCCATAATATACCTCTCTATACCTCTCTGCGGGGTCCCGCTTAAAAATCAATATCGATGCCAAGGCCCGGTTTGTCGGACAGGGTGTAGACGCCGCCATTCACGGCAAAACCGCCGGGCATACCCATCTCGGGGTCCACGGCGTACATAAAGCTGTCGCAGTCCGCCTCGGTGATGTTCTGCTTGGCGGCAACCAGACTCACACCGGCAGCAATGGCCACCTTGGTCTCCAGCATGCAGCCCACCATGCACTGTACATGGTTTGCCTCGGCAATGGCGTTGATCTTTTCCGCCGGGTACAGGCCGCCGCACTTCATCAGTTTGATGTTGATAATGTCTGCAGCATCGATCTTGCAGGCCTTTGCTGCGTCGATGGGGGTGTGGACCGACTCATCCAGCATGATCTTCAAGTCCACCTTGGAACGCACAAAGCGCATACCGTCCAGATCCCAGCTGGGCAGGCACTGTTCCACCGCTTCCACGCCCAACTCTTCAAAGGCTTTCAGGGTGCGCACCGCATCGCTGACCGTATAACCCTGGTTGGCGTCCACACGCAGGCGGATGTTGGGGCCCACCGCCTGACGGATCAGGGTCAATGCCTGGATATCCTCACTCGGGTTGATGCCGGCCTTGATTTTCAGAATGGTGAAGCCATCCTTTTCCACCCGTTCCCGGGCTTCGGCGGCCATGGCTTCCGGTGTGTCAATGCCCACCGTCATGTCCGTGACGATCTGGTTCACGCTGCCGCCCAGCACCTTGTACAGAGGCTGACCCATCAGTTTGCCCTTGATGTCGTACAGGGCAATATCCACCGCGGCCTTTGCCGAGGTGTTGCCTGACAGCAGGCGGTCCATCATCCTGTGGATGCCCTCAACATCGAGCGGATCCATGCCGATCAATCCGGTGCGGAACAGTTTCAGCGCTTCCAGAACGGTGGCTGCGCTCTCGCCGGTCACCGGTTCAAAGGGCGCGGCCTCACCGATGCCCCACAGACCTTCGTCGGTGGAGATCTTCACCAGCACATTCAGCGAATGATCCTGTACCGCAAAAGCAATACGGAAGGGCTTTTTCATGGGGATACGGATGGTTTCTACCTTTACGTCTGTGATTTTCATAGGGTTCCTCCTGCACAATAATTTTTATAAAATTTACAATTTTTTATAAATTTTACTATTTCTAAAATTTTTGTCAAGAGTTTTTCTGTTTTTTTCACATTTTTCAGAGCACTTTATAGGATAAGCAAGAAATTATCTGATTTTCCTTGTAAAAAATTTTATAAATATCGAATTTTTTCTTGCTTATTTACGTACAGGGCATTTTGTGATATACTGTAAATAAAATTTTTTACGAAAAAGCGGGAGGTCTTATGCTGGGCGAACATGTTCGAAATATCCGGAAAAAGCGGGGAATCACCCTCAAGGAACTGGCCGAAAAGACCGGTTTGTCCATCGGGTATATCTCCCAAATCGAGCGCAATCTCACCGACCCGTCCCTGTCCACCCTGCGCAAACTCAGCGCCGCTCTGGACATCCCCACCTATCTGTTTATGGGAGGTGAGAGCAGCACCGGCCTGACAACCCGTCAGGCGGATATGATGATCCTCTCCCAGCCCAATTCCAATGTACGGTATCATCTGCTTACGCCCATGCCCAACGGAAATTTTGTACCTCAGTCGTTGGTCATACGCTTTGAACTGGAACCCCACTGCAAGGACGGCGACCTGCCGGTGATCCATCCCAGTGAGGAAATCCTGCTGCTGGAACAGGGGCAGCTGGATGTACTGGTGAAGTCCGAGACTACCCGCCTGAACGCCGGAGACACCACTGTGGTGCAGTCCAACCTGCCCCACATCGTTTCCAACCCCGGGGATATCACAGCGGTGGGGCTGGCTGTGTTCACCCCTGCCATTTGGTTCCCCAACAACCGGCGCAGTTTTAACCGCGGTGGCGAAACCTGAATCTTCGCATAGGAATACCAAAAAGAAGTACAGCCATTGCCTGTACTTCAGACTATTGAAAAAGGTCACTGGAAGGTGGCCTTTTTCTCGTAAATGGGAAGAAAATGAGATGAATGGGGCAAGGTAAAAAAATGCCGGTGAAGAACGTCGGAAAACGGAGATAATTGGAATTTGTATCCCGGACGGCTGCACCGCCCATGTTCCTGACTTCCCCAAAGTTACCGCACAAGCCCCCACGCTGGATGCTGCCCTGCTGGAAGTCAAACAGCTAATCCAAAAAGCCCTGCACCACTACAAGAACCCGCTCATTCCCACCAAACAGGAACAGATCGTCGTGCCAAACAGCAGCGTGCTGGTACTGGTCAAATCAGGGTAACGCTACTGAATAGTTTTCAACACCACCAAGTGCGTCTGTTGAAATTTCCAACAGGCGCACTATCTTGTGTTTACTTTTGCGCTTTTATCTGCTATGATTAAAGCGTGAAAGTTAGGTGAAGTGTATGACAAAATTTAAAAAACTTGATTCCATGCTGGAACAGGGGAACGGCTACATCACGACCCGCGCGGTTACAGCGCAGGGCATCTCTAAACCCTACTTTGCCGAATACGCCCGCAGCCGAGAACTGGAGCGTGTCGCGCACGGCGTATACCAATCGCCCGATGCATGGCCGGATGATATGTATATTCTCCACCTGCGCAACAGCAATATCGTTTTCTCCCACCAGTCGGCGTTGGCGCTCCACGGTATGATGGAGCGCGAGCCGCACCACATCTATGTTACGGTCAAACAGGGTTACAACGCCACACATCTGCGCAAGCAGGGCGTGATTGTGCATACAGTTTCCCCGGAGATTTTCACACTGGGGCTGACCTCTGCCACTACCACTTTTGGCAATACCGTTCCCACTTATGACCGTGAGCGCACACTCTGCGATGTCATTCGCCAGCGGGGTGCTATGGATGTACAAACCTACCAAACCGCCATCCGCGAGTATATGCTGCACGGCCACAAAAACCTGCGTCACCTCATCCAGTGCAGCCGCGCACTGAAAGTTGAGGATGATGTAAGACGATACTTGGAGGTGTTTTTATTATGATCAAGACCTCACGACAGCTGAAGGATAAAATCAAAAATCTGGCGCACGGCGGCAGCTTGAAATCGCAGACTCTGCTGCGCACCTACATGATGGAACGCTTTTTAGAGCGTCTCGCCGTTTCCCGGTACAACAGCCATTTTGTACTGAAAGGCGGGATGCTGGTTTCTTCAATGGTCGGCCTCCAACAGCGTGCCACGATGGATATTGATGCCACCGTAGTCGCCTTGCCGCTGACATTGGAGGACGCTACACGGACGATTCAAGAAATCGTCAATATCGACCTGCAGGACGGCGTGGTTTTCAATTATTTACCTGCCAACTCCGCAAAATTTATCCACAAAAAGCGCCCGGATGGTTGAAAATTTCAATCGTCCGGGCGCAGTCATTTTGCCGTTTTGGGGTCATTTTGGGGTCAAAGTTACCAGCTTGTTACCACTTTTTCCATGATGTAGAAAAAAGCTCGTTGAAACTTGTCGTTTCAACGAGCTTTTGTTGGTTGCGGAGACAGGACTTGAACCTGCGACCTCCGGGTTATGAGCGCATACCGATCCGTTTCTGTACCTTAAAGATACGCTTTTATTCGAATTTTGCGTTTCTTATGTACCTTAAAGGTGCGTTATGCGTGGTTTTGCCGCAAATTTGCCTCTATCTGTTGCCACCTTAGTTATCACTTTCTAAAATTAAGAACAGCTCCTAATTTTTGTCTGTTACCCTCTGTTTCGGAAGAATTCGGCATATTGGGATTATCAAACTCTTCTACCATTTGGAGGGAAAATGAAAAATCAAGCAGCCAATAACGGCACTTTTATCCCGAAGCCCGGTTTTACTGTGGTGCAGAACAGTGTCGCCCGCGACTGGAACCTCAGCAGCGGCGCATTGGGGCTGTATACACGCATCCAAAGCTATATCACAATGGAGAACATTACCCTCACCAAAGGCAGCCTTATGGAGCGCGTGCCGGAGGGAGAATACGCCTTCAATACGGCATGGAACGAATTGAAAAGCAAGGGGTATTTGTTCATCCATGTGTATCCCGGTGAAAAGGGGCGCTTCGTCTATCAGTATGAACTGCGCCCCGACAACAGCGGATGGGACGGTGCCTACCTTTTCTACCACGACCGCAATGGCAATGTGAAAAGCACCAATCTTACACGAAACCAAACCGAAACCGCCGAACAGCCTGCTGAAAGAGCAGCCGCCGACCACCACCCCAATTACCACTCCGGTGGTAACCACCATAGTGGAGACCACTGCGGTGGAAACCGGGGCGGTAATATAAAACTAAATCATAAAGAAAAACTCATAAATACGAATCTATCAATCTCTCCTGCGGCAGAGCAGCCTGAAAGCGGGGGGAGAGATGGATGAAAACACTTTGGAAAACATAGTTCTGCCCACACTGACAAAGCACAAGTCCATTCCGCTGGCGTATATGGGTAAGCCCACCCTTATGCAGACGGCCATCCACTACCTGACAGGATACGACTTCCGTCAGCAGCATCCGTACCAAGCAAACGGCGTCACGCATGACGCCCGCCAAAGCGCATTTGGGCTGCTCAACACCTGCCTTACCGAGATGTGCTGTGCTACAGGCACACAGTCGTATCGCGGTGCGCTTGTCACTGCTGACAAGGTGCTGGCTGAAATCAGCTGCGCCAGCAACGGCTGCGAGGAGGACGGCTTGGAACCGTATGTGGAGAATGTGCTGGATACCTTTTTGCAGGCAATCACCACGCGGAAGGTCAAAAACCTGCCGCAGTACATGAAATCGCTTTTGTGGACAAGCTTTGCCACCTACAAGCTCAACACCATCAGCGGTATTACCGCGCCATACAAGGAGGTCAAAAATGTCTACGGATTACACTAACGTAAACGGATACCTGATTCCGTCGTTTGCCCTGCCCACGGGCAGCACACCGCCGTTGGGCAAATACGGTGCGATGCGGGCGCGTTTTCTTGACGAGCATCGGCCCTTTGAACGCGACCAAATGCTGCTGGACGGTACGCTGGCACAGCACCTTGCCGGCGTCGACAGCGAGGCGCACAATCAGGTCAGTGTGCTGGTGCGCCGGTTTGCAGAACAGCGTGGCATCACCGAGGATCTGAAACGGCATCACCCCCTGGAATGGGCGGCGCAGATGCACGCTTTGCAGGCGCAAGCCTAAGAAATTGTGCTATTCGAGTTGATTTATATTTAACTCTTTTTCCAGAGGGCTGTTCCACGCAAGCACGGCATCTTGCCGTCATGACGGCAAAACGCCCACTTGTCAGGGGAATACCCTTGAAACCCCGTCCCTCATTTTGTGGCTTTTAATTCAAAATTATGTTGACGCTATGATATACAGAACCAAGAAAATCACCGTGAGGCTCACCGACAAAGAGTACGCCAAACTGCGCGAGATGAGCGAAACATCCGGCTTAAAAATGGAGCCTGTCATTCGGAAGCTGCTTGTCGGTTACGAGATTCGCCCGCGCCCTAATGCCACCTACATCAAGCTCATAAAGGAGTTGTCTGCGGTGGGAAATAACCTGAACCAGATTGCCCATCTTGCGAACGCAACCGGGAAAATTACAGAGGACCAGTGGAAAGAAACGCATCAGCTTCTGGAAAAGATATGGGATTTCTGTGCGTATGAACTTTGATTTCAAAAGATTATTTGAAAAACGCCCAACTTTATATTATACTGAAAGCACCGATATTTCGCGCAAAAGGTGGTCGAAACAGATGAATATGGAGAACCTGATCGGTGAAACAACCGAATATGACAAGAAAGCGGCGCTTGAAGTACGAAAGCCCAAAAGCTGGTGCAAGAGTGTCAGCGCTTTTGCGAACACGCTGGGCGGTGCGCTGATTTTCGGCATGGCGGATGACGGGCAGATCGTTGGGCTGACCGAACCGGAAAGCGACGCTGAAAGAATCAGCGAGATCCTCAAAACGCGCATGGAGCCTATCCCGGAGTTTCGGCTGCGGTTTCACAAGACCGAGGACGGCAAAGTGCTGCTGATTCTTGACGTGTTCAAAGGCGAGGAAACGCCCTACTATTACTCCGGCGACGGCACATTAGAGGCGTTTGTACGCATCGGAAATGAGAGCGTCAAGGCATCCGCCACCGAGCTGAAACGCCTTATTCTGCGCGGCAGAAACACCTCCTACGACTCTCAGATGACGCCTTACAGGGTGGAGGACTACGCCTTTTCCAAGCTGCGGGAGCGCTATAAGAAGTGGACGGGAAACAGCTTTGACAACAAAGACCTTGTTTCTTTCGGTCTGGCAGACGAGGGCGGCTTTTTGACAAATGCCGGCGCCCTGATTGCCGATGAAAGCCCGATCCGCTGGTCACGGTTGTTCTGCACACGCTGGAACGGGCTGGACAAAAGCGGCGGCACGATGGACGCGCTGGACGATGCCGAATACTCCGGCAGTGTGCTTTCCTTGATTGAGAATGGCGAAGCGTTCATCAAGCGCAACGCCCGCATGATGTGGCGCAAGACGCCCAACTCGCGGGAGGAACTGCCCGAATACGTCGAGCGCAGCTACCACGAGGCGCTTGTCAACGCGCTGGCGCACCGCGATTATCTCGTCTACGGCAGTGAGGTCCACATTGACATTTACGATGACCGGCTGGAGATCTACTCGCCGGGCGGAATGCCGGATGGGTCGATGATCCAAGACCGCGATCCGCTTACCGTGCCGTCCACCCGGCGCAACCCGGTGTTGGCCGATGTGTTCAACCGTCTGGGCTATATGGAGCGCAAGGGTAGCGGCTTCGGTAAAATTCTGAACGGCTACAAAGCGCAAATCAACTATACCGAGGATAAGCGCCCCACATTCCGTTCTGACCGCTACCAGTTCACTGTTATTATGCCGAACTTGAATTATGGTGTCCCTCAAGATGTCCCTCAACGTGTCCCCCAAGGTGTCCCCCAAGATGATTGGGATGCCAAAATTCTGGCTTTAATCAAAAAAGACAATAAAATCAGCACCGAAAAACTCGGCATGGCACTGGGTGTCAGCTACAAAACCATCCGCCGCCACATCAAGGCGATGGGAAATGTCCACTACATTGGCCGCGGCTTCAGCGGGCATTGGGAAGTTGACGATTAAATTCTACTACCATATCAGAAATAATACCGGCAGGACATCGTAAGCATTGTGTCCTGCCGGTATTGGTCTTATTGGCGGCTTGTAAATGTGGGCACTACGCAACTCACCAAGTTTCGAAACCTATGATCTTCTAAAGGGAACCATGTGTCGGTGATGCTTTGCAATACGGCATTCCAGTTTACATTTTCGGGCAACATAGTTTAGACCTCCAATTCTCGCTGTTCTGTGACAATACGTTTACAGGAAAGATACGTTGCAAGGAAATAACTTCCGTAGACAAGCAGAAAAAGAACGATTGTCAGTCCGATATTGGTTGCGATATGGATGTTCATAAATTCTTCCACCACAGCCATTGCTTTGCCAATCAGGAAAGCAGAATACACGCCAGCGACGACTAGCGGAATGGCAAAGAACACGACTGTCTGCACAAAAAGCGTATGATTGATTTGTCTGTGTCCTGCACCCAGCTTTTGCAGCAAGCCATAACGATACACATTGTCGGTCGTTTCGGTAAGCTGTTTTAACGCCAGAAGTGCGGCGCAAATCAGCAAAAAGACCAACCCGATATAGCAGCAAAGGAAGCTCACCAAGGCATCAAGACCGTAGAACGTCTCATACATCATGTTCTTTTCGGCATACCGATAGCCGTGTGTACTATCCAACCCAATCGGAATCATCTTTTGCAGAACTTCATTGGAATCTGCATCGGGTTTATATTGCACCAAAAGCGCATTTACATCTTTTTCAAGAGATGTGGTGACGGAATCGGGAACGATCAAGGTGCCGCGGTCATTGTTGCCAACCGACGTCATAATGTATGTTTCCTGCAAAACTTTATCTTCTGCACGCTGTAAAGTCGCCCCGCCAACCGTGATTTCCGGGTGGCTCTGCAATGCAGCAGCAACATACCGATACGTTGACATTCAATGTGTTTTCGTCTATAAATTGTTCACTCTGCCAGAGTTCATCAATAATAGCGTCACGGGGAATAATGTTGCCCTTGTTCACCATAAGCAGGCGCAAAATCCCAAGTTCATTTTTGGTAAGTGCTTTTTTGTTCCCTTGATAGCTGATTTCCGCCTTGAGCAAATTTAAGGTCAAGCCTTTGTGCGTGAGAACGATGTTGTCCTGTACTTCATAGGTCCGAGCCAGAAGTTTTTGGATTCGCGCCAAAAGGATCTGTGCATTGTACGGCTTTGCAATATAATCATCTGCGCCGATGTTCAAGCTCATCAACTCGTCAAAATCGCTGTTTCTGCTGGTAAGTACAATGATAGGAAGATTGGATTTCTGTCGGATTTCTCTGCATACTTGGAAACCATCCTGATAGGGCAGATTGATGTCTAAGAGAATCAAGTTAGCCCCTGATGAAAGAGCAGCTTGCACAATGTGGTGAAAATCATCGCTGCTGTCGCATTGGTAGCCGTACTTTTGAAGAAGCTGAACAAGTTCCTCGCGGATTGCCGGTTCATCTTCTATAATGAAGATTTTCATGCTCACACCCCAATGATGATTAGCATTGCAAAGGCTTTTATACTTGGGACATTTCACGGATTGCCCAAGAAAAATCTCGACTTCCACTTATCGGAGTTTTACTTTAGGGCAATACCGCATAATTCTAAGTGCCGATACAGCGAGCGAGGTGCGGCAACTGCTAAGCCAAAAGCGCAGATCATATGGGATGTCTTATCGAGCATTTTGGCAACGCAGATGCCGTGCCGCAGCCGCCGGAGTGGTGCTTAAGCCGTCGGGCGGGAATTGTGCGGTGTTGCCTTAGGTTCAACCGTAGAAGCATGAATTGTTTGAACGCTTGGTTGTCGCTGCTGGTTGCCCATTTCTGAGTAAAAAAAAGATAACCAGATTATCTTTTATAATTTTTTTGAAACAGTTCCGTTATATACTCCATCAAAATCTGGTTTCTCATAAACCACTCTGTATCTGCAATCAGGTTTGCTTGCAGTTCATCGGCAGGAGAAAGCTTCTCATGAGGAAGTTTTCCACTCAAATACGCCTTATACTTTTCGACGTTTTGTTTGACATATTCCTTGCTGGCCGATGCCGTGGCAGAATTATCCTCCCGGTTGCAGCATTCTAACGCATCCTCAAATGTGACCTTGTTCATATGTTCCTGCATATCCTTTAGCGCAGCACGGGTTTCCGCTGTTTTCTCGTTATTCGGAATTTTAATGTAGATGTCACCGTCTATTTCGACAACTTCTACTTCCTGACACTGCATTCGCATATTGTATAGAACCGCCGCTATACCTGCAGGGGAATAAGTATCAAAAGGCTGCAGCATCTGCACCGGCACGCTCAAGGCCTCGGCGATTTTTCCCAGCCGATCTTGGCGCGGCATCTTCATACCATGCTCATAGTGCCGCCAAAGCGCTGTGTTGATGCCCGCTTTTGCAGCTGCCTCCTCTTGCGTCATATCGCGGAATGTGCGCAGATAGCGCATCCGGCTACACAACAGTTGTTTGGGGTCTGTGACTTCTTCCGTATTAAGCGGGAGATTGTGCTTAAACTCGTCAAACAGACAATTCTCCGGGTCGTTGATAAAATCGCTGGGTCTTAGGATTTCTTCCGATTTGCTCATTCTGCAGCCGCCTTTCTGCGCCTTTAAGATACGCTTTCATTGTAACAAGTTTACGCGGCTTTTGCAAAAAGGCCGGTTCTCTGAAAAAATATTTATGTAAAGTCAGTTGAAATTGTTGGCAGTATCTTAAAGATACGATGTAATACGGATACAGCAAGCGTATTTTTAAGATACTCTTGTATGGCACCTTGATAATCCAATATGCCAAAACTTCCGAAACAGCTTTCGCATCTGTAAAACGCGAGAAAGGACCTCCTTTATGAACCGTATCCGTACCATTCAAGGCGCAGCCGATGAACTGCGCAAACGTGATCCCGGCTGTGCCATCAGCGCACATAACATCCGTCAGCTGGTGCTGCACAAGGAAATTCCCAGCCGTAAAGCCGGGTCAAAGTATCTGGTGGCGCTGGACGATGTAGAACGCTATTTCGGACTTACCCTTGACGAAAACGAACCGAACCATGGCATCGGTTGAGAAACGCTACAATAAGTCCGGAACCCCTATTCCTTTTCGTATCTACGTTTTTCACGGGAGGGATGAATTTGGCAAGCAACTCCCACCTTTTATCAAAACCGTCCGTGTTCCGCCGGAATTGAACGCGCGGCAGATCGAAACGCTGATCCAGCGCGAAACCGTCCATTTTGAGGAGGAGCGCGAGCTTATCACAGCCCGTGAAAAAGAAGAAGCGGCAAAAGCCGCCGAACCGAAATGCATATCGTTCGAGGATTTTGCCGTTAAGGTTATGGAAATTAAGGAGCGCACCGGCAAGGAGAAAAGCACCCTCGCGCGATATCCGGATATGCTGGATCTCTGGCAGGAAAGCGGCTACTTGTTTACCAATGAGTACGGTGGACCTATGAATCCGGACAACATTACACAGTATCTGAACCGCATGGGGGACAGGCTGCAAAAGGAAAACCCGAATTTTCCCCACCTGAACCCCCCACGCCTTCCGCCATGAGGTGGCATCCATCCTTGTGGCGAACGGTACAGACATTGTGACGACAGCTGCCTTTATCGGTGACAAACCCGCCACCGTATCCGAGCGTTACGCCCACATCATCGACTCTGCCAAAATCAGGGCGGGGGACACCCTGAGCAGCGTGATTTTCGGAGATGGTAACAAATGAGTTACCACTTTTCTTTTTTGCGGTCTGCAAAAGAAAAAGAAGAGGCTGTTGCACAAGGAAAAAATCCAAGTGCAGCAGCCTCTTTACGGTTAAATGCCTCCAGAAGCGCAAAAACGCTCGCCATAGACCCCCTAATTTCCAAAAAGCAGATAACTCAAACAGACCCTTCTGAAAAACGATTGTTTTCCAGAGGGGCCTGTTTTCCAAATTTTCAAAAATCAGAAATTCAGGTATGCTTTAGGCTGAATCAAATGCAGATTTTGCAGTCCACTGTTGCACTTTGCCAGCAGGTGAGCAATGTTTTGGGAAAGCCCCAAAAACAGAAGCTCCGCCAGGACTTTGACTTTACCGCCGGTAAGGAAACGCTTGAAATTCCG